>Ga0209652_1000056_pt1 | contig 87398 bp, 88 predicted proteins | sample SaaInl74LU_5_DNA_FD_184641 | JGI IMG/M metagenome (GOLD analysis project Ga0209652, IMG submission 184641) | Marine microbial communities from expanding oxygen minimum zones in the Saanich Inlet - ESP_74LU_5_DNA (SPAdes) (version 2) | ecosystem: Environmental > Aquatic > Marine > Intertidal zone...
CAAGTACGGGATTAATCACTAAAGAACTAATGCTCAATAACTGCGAATTTTTGGACAGTATAGAGCTAGCGGTCTTACGCCAATATCAAGTTTTTGCTAAAAATGAAGTTGTGACTTATGATGGGAGACAGTTTGCTACAAACCTTTGGGTATCTGGGGATTGCTCTTAATACTCGTGGTCCGTTGGTTGTATAGGCTACATAGCCGAGGAAGATATAGCTGAGTACTCCATTATATTTACATTCGAAAAGTTGGATGACACGTACAAACTTACTGCTGTGCACTGTGCAGGTTAAGCTTTTAAAACTAGGCTGTGCGAATTTATTGCTGCCTACAGCCAAATTCGTTAGATTTGTTAATCTTAAAACCAATTTTCAACAAAAACTAATGTGGGCAATATTACTGTGGATACTCTGTGCGGGGCTTGTTGGGATAGCAGGCTTGGACCGCAAAGGTGGATTTTGGAGAGCGTTCTTAATTGGCCTCATACTCTCACCACTTGTATCGCTAATTTTAGTGACTGGGTCAGCAGCACGAAACCCAAGAGGGTGTAACCACTGTGGTAACCACGAAAATGAAGCAGAATATTGCGGACTGTGCCATCTAAATTCTGAAGGACTTACACGTGAAGATATTGCTCATCAAAGCCTATGATAAATTTCCTATTAACTTTTGTCTCTATCATAGCCCCCCTACACGACTTTCATACATCGTGGATGAACATGACCTATGATGAAGGTGCCAAAGCATTTGATGTTACTTGGCGTACTGATACTGAACACTTAGAAGGTGCTATTCAAGCTCGGACTAACAACCCAGAATTTACACTGGATGAGATTACGGAGGTGCCAAAAGGTCTCGTGCTTTACCTGAATGAAAATGTAACACTCGACTTGAATGGCAAGAAACAAGCCTTAACCATCGACTTTATAGAATCTACCTTTGCAGAAACGGTAGTGCATTTCAAACCAATAAAATACCGCCGTAAACTAAAAAGTATGGAGATGAAGAATACGTTATTACTCAAAGCATTTCCCAATCAGAAAAACATGCTGCAACTCAACTATGAAGGCAAATCCTATAGCATGCTTTTTAGCAGTATGAAAATGTGGCAAGCCTTGGCGATAGAGTAAATGTTTACCGACTAAAAATATCTCATTACCTAACATAAAATATATTTGCCTTCTTACTTCTAGCAGTAGCATAACTTAAAAACAATAATGGATAGTCAATTTGACAACGCACTGGATTACCACTCAAAAGGTAGACCCGGTAAAATAGAGGTAGTTCCTACCAAACCTACTCAAACCAAACGCGACCTTAGTTTGGCATACTCGCCGGGTGTGGCTGAACCGTGTGAGGAGATATACAAAAACCCTCAAGACGCTTATAAATACACTGCCAAAGGAAATCTTGTAGCTGTGATAAGCAATGGAAGTGCGGTGCTTGGACTAGGAAATCTAGGTCCGCTGGCATCTAAACCGGTTATGGAAGGTAAAGGTGTTCTTTTCAAAATATTTGCCGACATCGACGTTTTTGATATTGAGGTAGACGCATCAGACCCTCAGAAATTCATAGACGTAGTGAAGGCTTTAGAACCCACCTTTGGAGGAATTAACCTTGAAGACATAAAAGCTCCCGAGAGTTTCTTAATAGAAGAGACATTAAAAAAGGAAACCAATATCCCGCTCATGCATGACGACCAACACGGCACAGCTATTATAAGCACGGCAGGGTTACTCAACGCACTGGAAATAGCTGGTAAAAAGATAGACGAAGTACGTGTAGTAGTTAGTGGTGCAGGAGCAGCAGGCATATCATGCGTTAAGCTTTGGGTAAGCGTAGGTATAAAGAAAGAGAACATCTACATGTTTGACAGAGATGGTCAGGTAAGTGATGACCGCACAGACTTAGATGAGTGGAAAGCCAAGTTTAAAACGCCTAAGAAGTATGATAGTCTAGCAGACGCAATGGTTGATGCTGATGTGTTTTTGGGGTTGTCTGTGGGTAATATTGTGAGTCAAGATATGGTAAAATCTATGGCTGCAAACCCTATTGTATTTGCTCTAGCCAATCCAAATCCTGAAATTAGATACGACGATGCTCTAGCAGCACGCCAAGACGTGATTATGGCCACGGGGCGTTCTGATTATCCTAATCAGGTGAATAATGTGCTTGGATTCCCATTTATATTTCGCGGAGCACTAGATGTACGAGCAACAGCCATAAACGAAGCCATGAAACTTGCTGCAGTAAAAGCACTTGCAGCATTGGCCAAGGAACCTGTACCCGATGTAGTACTCATCGCGTATAACAAGCCTGATATGAGTTTTGGTAAAAATTACATTATCCCAAAACCACTAGATCCACGACTAATTACACGCGTATCGCCAGCAGTAGCCCAAGCTGCTATGGAAAGCGGTGTAGCTCAGCTTGATATCACCGACTGGGACAGATACAAAATAGAATTACGCAAGCGTATGGGTCTGGATAACAGGTTCTTACGAGGCATATCGTTACGTGCAAAGCAGAATCCTCAACGTGTTGTATTTGGCGAAGCCGATAATCCAAAGATCCTAAAAGCAGCTCATCTTGCAAGGGAGGAAGGGAGCTGTATTCCAATATTACTCGGATTTGAGGATACCATAAGAGCGTCTATAGACGACTTAGGTTTGAACTTGAACGATTGCCAAATCATCGACCCGAGCCGATCACCTGAGCTTGCCGAGAAATACGGAAAGGTGTACTTTGAAAAAAGACAACGACGAGGACTCACCCTACTTCAAGCTAAGAAAAAAATGCGTCAGCGTACATTCTTTGGTACTATGATGGTGGAACTAGGTGAGGCAGATGCTTTTATATCAGGGCAAAGCAGTAGCTATCCCGACACCATACGTCCGGCTTTAGAAATCATAGGTAAGGAAGAAGGTATCAGCAAGGTAGCGGGTATGTATATCATTATGAGTAAGCAAGGACCACTGTTTTTTGCAGATACTACGGTAAATATCAATCCTAGCTCTGATGACTTAGTAGACATCGTAAAGATGACTCAAAAGATGGTAAGCAAGCTACAAATAAAGCCACGTATTGCAATGGTAAGTTACAGTAACTTCGGCTCAGCCAAAGGACCAACCGTAACGAATATACAGCAAGCTATAAAACGCCTACATACCGAAAATCCAGAGATTCTCGTAGATGGTGAAATGCAAGCTAACACGGCATTGGATGCTGAATTGCGTCAGGAGTTATTCCCTTTCAGCAAGCTTGGTGACCAAAATGCTAATGTGTTCATATTCCCAGCTCTAAGCTCCGGTAATATTGCTTACAAAATGGTACAAAGCCTAGGAATAACAGAGGCTATCGGGCCTGTACTATTAGGATTTAGAAAATCGGTACACGTACTCCAGTTGGGTAGTTCTGTGCGTGAAATTGTAAATATGATAAACCTTGCTGTAGTAGATGCACAGAGTAAGAAGGGGCTTTTTTAGGAGGTAGCCTGTTCATTGTATGACTGTACAAATAGCACCATTCAACTCTGATTATCATAAAGCTGCCCGAGAGCTACGAGCTGATGTACTGCGTAAACCGTTGGGCCTTTCTGCTAATGATCCTGCATTTAACGATAGAGAATCAGACGTACATTTTGTTGCGTTGAAAGAGGGTAAGATAGTTGGTATTGTAGTATTGGTGCTAGACTACAAACCAGGTATTGGTAAGCTTCGCCAGATGGCCACGGCCAAAGAAGTGCGTGGAAAAGGCTTTGGAATAGCCTTAGTAAATGCTCTAGAAGAATACGCAGTAAATAAGGGGCTAATTGGAATCACACTTCACGCTCGTCAATATGCCGTAGGTTTCTATGAGAAGTTAGGCTACCAGATTACCTCAGATGTTTTCCAAGAAGTAGGTATGGCCCATTTTGTGATGGAGAAAGAGATAAAGTGAGTTCGTGGGGACACGAACACATAAATCTCTGATTGAAACTTCGTCGATAACAGAATCAGTTCGTGTCCTCACGAACTTCCAACAATTGTATATTTAAATCAATGACTCCACATACTCGTAAATCATATATGGATGTTTGTGAAGTCTTTTTTTGGACTGCAACTATTAACGACTGGAAGCCTTTATTGTCCGATGAAACTTGTAAACAAATCATCATAGATAGTCTTCTCTATCTCAAAGAACGAAAACTCATACATATATTAGCTTATGTCATTATGCCTAATCATATACACCTCATCTGGAAACTAAATGATTATAATAGTAAAGAGCTTCCATCTTCCTCATTTACTAAATTTACGGGACACTAATTTCAAAAGTATTTGAGAGATATTAATCCTGCATTGCTGGAAGAATATGCTGTTGACTTTCCCAATAAACGCTATGAATTTTGGCAAAGAGACTCAAAAGCTATGCATCTCTATACCACAGAGATGCTACTCCAAAAGCTAGATTACGTTCATAATAATCCACTTCAAGAACATTGGAAGCTGAGTTCTACTCCAGAAGAATACCCATACTCTTCTGCAAGATTTTATCTCGATGGTTCTGATGAATATGATTTGGTGGAGAGATACGAAGATCATTTTTGAAACGGACCTGACGATGTTCGTGAGAACACGAACACGTACGTCTCTGATAGAAACTTCCTTGGTAGCAGAAACGGTTCATTTACCTACGAGCTGAACTCTCGACTATCTTTGTACATGATTCAAGAATGTTCGTGAGGACACGAACACGTACGTCTCCGATTGAAACTTTTCTTGATAGCAGAAATGGTTCGTGTCCTTACGAACCCTAATGCAAGGCTTTTTAGTAGTTGACTATCAGAATTATAAATTCTGCGGATCGTACTTCTGAATTACAAAAGACGAAGAGCGGATCAATTCTCTAAACTTCTAACAGCAGCAGGACCTATTGAAGTCAATGGCGGTCTTATGCAAATCAAAGTATCATTACGCAGAATAAAAGTCTGTTTAGCTGACAAAAAAAACAACACTGTCCTTGTACTGGATGCAAGAATCTTCTAACTGAGCCTCTGGATTATCTGGATAATTAAATAAAACTTTACTATCATTTATCACTAGTTCACCGTTACTCATTGGAGAGAGCCACTCATAAGTCCCGTTGTAAAAATTTTGCCGAGAACAAGACATTATTTCAACTGTGACAATTAAAAAGGTACATATAATGCTGAAATTAATTTTCATAAAGGTTAAATTTCCTTAAACCACTCCACACCGTTCCGAAAAATATCCATAAACTCCATTTCAGGGATATTCTTCATTAGGCCTTCACGGAAACGCTCTGGGTGTCCCATTCGTCCGTAGATTTGTCCTGTAGCGTCTGTAATGCCTTCTATGCCGTGTACAGACCCGTTTGGGTTGTATGGCATATCCAGTGCTACGTTTCCTTCAAAGTCGATGTATTGTGTGGCTATCTGTCCATTAGCTGCCAGTTCTTTTAGCATCGCGTCTTTGGCGTAGAATCTACCCTCTCCGTGAGAGAAGGGTACGATGTATTTCTTGCCTTTCATGCCGCGTAACCAAGGGCTCTTGTCTGATATCACTTCCACGTGTGCCGTTTGGCTAATGTGTCTACCGATGCTATTGAAGGTCATCGTAGCAGAAGTCTCGTCTAAGTCTCTGATTTCTCCATACGGAAGCAATCCTGACTTTACCAAGGCTTGGAAACCATTACAGATACCCAATACCAATCCACTTCTAGCAATGAGTCCGTGAACGGCTTCTTTTACCAGCGGGTTTTTGAGTACCGATACGATGTACTTGGCAGATCCGTCTGGCTCGTCTCCTGCCGAGAATCCACCGGGTATCATTAAGATATTGGCTGCGTTAAGTTCTGTTACAAAAGCAGAAATCGATTCGGCTATTGCTTCTTCACTGTAGTTCCTGAATAGTGCGGTATGCACATCTGCTCCTGCATCTACGAACACGTGCTCCGTCTCATACTCACAGTTGGTCCCTGGGAATATCGGTATAAAAACGCGAGGTTTATTTACGCTATTCTTAGACCACGGTTCTATTTTGCTGTCCTTAGACCACGGTTCTAACCGTGGTCTATCTTCTAACTGCGAGCTACCTGACTTCTTGCTTTTCGACGGGAATATCGACTCCAACGTTCCTTCCCAAGCAGCAAGTAATTCTGCCGTATCAAACTGCTCGCCATTGATAGTAAGCGAATCACCTTCTGTCTTACCTAGCAATTCATACCCTTCCAACTCCGTTGTAGATTCCAAAATCAGACTACCGATTTGCGAAGCGAAACAGTCTAGACCGTAATTGATATTTGCCCCGATTCCGTTGCCTACCATCATTTTGAATACCGCTGCTGCTAGTCCACCTTCTTTGATAGTTTGAGCCGACACGATATTTCCATCTTTGATGTGTTGATGAACATCTGCATACACCTTATTAAGTTGGTCGTAGTCGGGTGTGCCACTTGCAGTTGGCTGGTGATTAGCAAGATAGAGGTAGTTTCCTACCGCTTTTATTTCTGGTGAAATAATATGACTACTATCTCCCACAGCACAGGCAAATGAGATAAGCGTAGGTGGTACGCTTATATTCTCAAATGTGCCACTCATAGAATCTTTACCACCTATGGCAGCCGTTTCAAATTCCAATTGAGCTTCTAATGCTCCAAGCAATGCCTGTAGTGGCTTGCCCCACTTCTCTGCATCTGCTCCTAGTCTTTCAAAATATTCTTGGAAACTAAGTCTGGCGTTTTTGTGGTTTCCACCACTCGCTACTAGATTGGCTAATGATTCTACTACGGAGTATGCACCCATTAGGAATGGATTTTCATTGGCTATTGTAGTAGAGAATCCCCAACTAGATATGGCACATGTTGTTGTACTTTTATTCAGTACAGGTATAGTATTTACACTCGCTAAAGCAGGAGTTTTGAGATACTTTCCTCCTAGTGGCATCAATACCGTAGTGCGGCCTACGTGCGAGTCAAAGTTTTCAATCAATCCTTTTTGTGAAGTGACATTCAGCCCCGAAAGTTCTTTTGTGAATTGCTCGGCAGTTAGTGGCGTCAATGCTTGGGTCTTAGCGTGAGACTCGCTCACTACCTTGGCCGTCATACTTTTTTGTGTTCCTGCCGTATCTAAGAATACACGGTCTAAGTCCACTATCATTTCTCCTCTCCAGAAAATCTGCATTCTACCACTATCCGTCACTTCTGCTACTTCTACGGCAAGTAGATTTTCTTGCGAAGCGTGGGCAATGAATGCTTCTACATCTTTAGCTTCTACCACTACAGCCATTCGCTCTTGCGACTCAGAAATAGCCAACTCCGTACCGTTTAGTCCTGCGTACTTCGTAGGCAGTTTATCTAGGTTAATATTCAGGCTATCAGCTATTTCACCTATGGCTACAGACACTCCACCTGCACCAAAGTCGTTACACTTTTTTATCAGTCTGGTCACTTCTGGCTTGCGGAAAAGGCGTTGTATTTTGCGTTCTTCTACGGCATCTCCTTTTTGCACTTCGGCACTTAGGGTATTGATAGACGTTTCGTCCTGCACCTTACTACTTCCAGATGCTCCACCTACACCATCGCGGCCGGTTTTGCCACCTACCATTATCACACGGTCACCTGTGGCTGGAGCTTCTCTGCGTACCCAATCCTTAGGCACCGCTCCCGCTACGTAGCCTACTTCCATTCTCTTCGCTTTGTATCCTTGGTCATACACTTCGGCTATGTGCGAAGTTGCAAGCCCTATCTGGTTACCGTAAGATGAGTATCCTTTGGCAGCGGTTTTGGTTATTTTTTTCTGTGGAAGTTTCCCTTCTAGTGTGTCTGCTATGGCTTCACGCGGATCGGCAGAACCGGTTACACGCATAGCTTGGTATACGAATGCTCTACCACTCAATGGATCTCTGATAGCACCACCTACACATGTAGATGCCCCACCAAACGGCTCTATTTCGGTAGGGTGATTATGGGTTTCATTTTTGAATAGCAAGTACCATTCTTGTTTCTCACCCTCTACGTCTACCTCTATTTCTATGGTACACGCATTGATCTCATCTGTGATTACGAGGTCGTCTAACTTTCCGTTGGCACGCAAATATTTGGCTGCTATGGTGCCAATGTCCATCAGCGAAATAGGTTTATGTTCTCTGCCCAGTTCTTTCCGCAGTGCTAAGTACCGATTGAATATCTCTTCTATTTTGTTGGCTAAATCACCCTCAAAAGTGATGTCTTTTAGCTCTGTGAAGAAGGTAGTATGCCTACAGTGATCACTCCAGTAGGTGTCTAGCACCTTGAGTTCTGTTTCTGTAGGATTTCTTTTTTCTGTTTTAAAGTAGTCTTGCGTGAATTTAAGGTCTGCTAGGTCAAATGAGAAACTCCACTCCTTATGCAAGGCAGCTAATCCTGCCTCATCCAAATCTATAAAACCATCTACTGTTGGCACATCTTCGGGTTGAGGAATGCTTGGTTTTACCAGTACATCTAAATCTTTTTCTTGCGAATCTACCGAGTTGATCAAGTAGTTTTTAATGTCCGCAAGAATGCCGTCATTTACCTTGTCAAACACAAAAAGCTTACCTGTACGAATCATTGGTTTGTTTCCTGTTACCAATTGAATGGCCTGCTCAGCGGAATCAGCACGCTGGTCATATTGCCCTGGCAAATACTCTGTAGCAAAGCTCGAAAGTGCAGCATCCGCAGGATTTTGGGCATGCGAAATATCAGCAACCGAGTCAAGAAGTACATTGAGCAATTTGTCCCAAGACGAATCTTCGGCATCAAATACGTCGTACACCACATACTGCTTTAGACTGGTGAGTGGCGTAAACTCCTGAAGCTCAGCAAGTACTTTTTGCGAAGCTACATCAAACTCAGATTTCTTTTCTACGAAAATTCTTTGATTCATGCTCGTTGGGTAAAATGATTAGCAAATGTAAACGCTACAAGTAAGTGGCGTATATGGATTGGTGAATTGTTGAGAAAAGGTTTAAACAGAAAATTTACACACTAAGTGAAGCTACCACGAGTAAAAATATAAACCATTAAGATGTTAAGAAGAAGTAAGGCTAACGCAAGGCAATTACTCTAAATTCACTTAATGCCTTAATAGTGGAAATAGGGTTTATTATTTTTTTAATTTCAGTTCTACGTATTTAGACTTAAACCAGAAGCATAGAATATCTCATCACAAATGCCCTCTTTTATAAATTGCTACGCTCCGAGACCTCTAAAATTGGCAAAATAAAAAAGGTCAGCCCATTATGAATAAAACAGACAGTCCTGAAGCAGAAAACTAAGCGGAGCCATTGACCGAGGAAAAACAATAGAAACAGTTTGTTATTTCTTTTTCCGGGTTTCTTGCTATACTTTGTAGCCAACAATGATGATAAATAAAGTTTTGAGTATGGTTGCCGCAGGGATAATGGTACTCACCAGCTGCTCAATAAACCAAGAGCATAAAGATGATAAGAGTACTCCTGAAGCAACCAGTGAAGTCTCTCCCAAAGAAATGCTCAAGCAAGCGTATCAACTTTTTAAAGAAGGAGACGATGCAGCGTCTATAGCATTGGCAAATAAAGTATTGGCCATAGGCCGAGAAACGAATAACGATACGCTAGTAGGTAGAGCTCTAACCTCGCTATGTCGCAATGCACAACGGAGTTTGGATACGACTCGCCTTGCAGACCTAAGTGCAGACTTAAGCCAACTGGCAGCGACTTCTGAAGATAAACGATGGATCATGTACCGTGCACATATGAATGCTGAAATGTGGAGACTTATTGGCAATATGGACCGAGCTGAGTCTTATTATAATGAGAGTATGGAGATCAGTTACAAAATAGGTGCCATGGGCATGTACACCATAGACCACTTCAACAAATCATTCGTTGCTATCGCCAAAGGTGATTATGAATCTGCTAACGCCTTGATAAAGAAGTACTACGCCTTGCGAGTAGAAGCTGATCCAGAGGCTGAAGATGCCTATGGGCTCATCGCGTTGGCCTATCTGCTAGAGCAACAAGGCGATTACCGCGGAGCTCACGAAGTTGCAACGGTGACTAGGAGACTGTTCAAAGAACAAAACCTATTCCCTGAGCCACCAGATGAAAAGCCGCTACTGGCTGTAGAAGCTAAGATAAAAGAGATGGTAGATGTTTCTGTGCAAGAAAAGATAGGAGCAGCTTCTGCCGGTCAGACGGTAAGTCGACTTTTAGATAAATATCTTAGATAGAAGGTTCTACATTATCAGAGGTTAGACTAAAATACAATGAACTATTCCTATTGGGAAACCGAACATTTACTAGCTGAGATAGACTACCTCATCGTAGGAATGGGATTAGTAGGTCTGCAGACCGCAGTAGCACTCAAAGAAAAAGAACCAAAAGCACACGTGGTAGTGATAGACCGACATGCTTGGGGACTGGGAGCGAGCACACGCAATGCAGGTTTTGGGTGTTTTGCCAATGTAAGTGAAATACTAGACGACCTTAAAACGGACACCCCCGAAAATGTGTATCAAACCATCCAAAAACGCTACCATGGGCTTCATAAGCTTAGAAACAAATTTGGAGACCAAGCCATAGACTACGTGGCAAAAGGGTCTTGTGAAATTTTTACCAAACAAAATCGGGACGACCTCTCTGCAGCCATCGATAGCATACAAGCTATCAATACCATTCTGCACAGCGAATTGGGCCTAGAGAGAACCTTTACCTATACAAGCAACAATCCGTTGCCAAATGCTATTGGTGCGATTCGCAATAGCTACGAAGGGCAGCTAAACACTGGCAAACTTTATAAAAGCGTTTACTCTTTCGGACAACAATTAGGGATAAAACTCTATGGTGGAATAGAAGTAAAAGCGTGGGAAAAGGCCGACCAAGTAGCAGTTCAAACTGCAGACGGATTAACAATCAAAACCAATAATTTAATTATCTGTACCAATGCTTTTGCTTCGCAATTATTAGATGAGGACATCGCCCCATGCAGAGGACAAGTAATCGTATCAGAACCGCTAGAACAATTGCCTTGCGAGGGACTGTATATGTACAACCAAGGGTACTACTACTGGCGAGATATCGACAATCGAATTTTGCTAGGCGGAGCTAGAAATATGGATATAAAAGGTGAAACTTCTTATGAAATAAACTCCAACGACACAATCATTTCAGAGCTCAAACGCTTTATGATGGAAGAAATATTTGGCAAAGACGTCCAGACAGCTATCGGAATAGACCACCAATGGAGTGGTATAATGGGAATGGGTAAGGACCACGCCAAAGCACCTCTTGTAAAACGTGTAGAGCCTAACGTTTACCTTGCGGCTAGACTAGGTGGTATGGGTGTAGCTCTAAGTGCTACAGTGGCAGAAGATGTCGTCACGCTGATGCATTCATAAAAGACAAACCATTCATGCGAGTATGGGTATACAAAAAAGACGCACCTCAATTGAAGTGCGTCTTTTGATTGACTTAGAATCTAATTCTAATGCTTAATGGGGGTTCATTTAGCTATTAGCCAATTATCCTTTTAAAATATTACGTGAAATCACAATACGCTGTACCTCACTTGTTCCCTCGTATATCTGTGTGATTTTAGCATCTCGCATCATACGCTCTACATGGTACTCTTTCACAAATCCATACCCACCGTGTATCTGCACTGCTTCGGTAGCAACCCACATGGCAGTCTCAGATGCATATAATTTGGCCATACACGCCGCTTGAAGAAAATCTTCACCTGCATCTTTTAGTGCCGCTGCTTTCAAACAGAACAGTCTAGAGGCCTCTATACGCGTTGCCATATCTGCCAATTTGAATTGGATGATCTGGTGGTTCATTATCTCCGTACCAAATGCTTTACGCTCCTTGGCATATTGTAACGATCGCTCATAAGCCCCACTAGCTATTCCCAATGCCTGAGCAGCTATCCCAATACGACCACCACTAAGCACCCGCATCGCAAACTTGAAACCAAATCCATCTTCTCCTATCCTATTGGCCTTAGGCACCTTCACATCCTGAAACATCAGTGAGTGAGTGTCAGAACCTCTAATACCCAGTTTATCTTCTTTTTTACCTACCACAAAACCTTCCATATCCGAAGTTACAATGAGGCAGTTTATCCCTCTATGTTCTTTGTCTACATCGGTTTGAGCCATTACAAGGAAGGTATCACCCGTTTGTCCATTGGTAATCCAGTTTTTGGTGCCATTTAGTAGGTAGTGGTCTCCCATATCTACGGCAGTAGTTTTCTGACTCGTAGCATCACTGCCCGCTTCTGGCTCACTTAGGCAAAAACCACCGTGTATCTTTCCGCTTGCTAATGGTCTTAGGAACTTTTCTTTTTGCTCCTCAGTACCATATTTTTCTAAGCCCCAGCACACCAAAGAGTTGTTTACGCTCATCACGACACTCGCACTAGCATCTACCTTACTTATTTCTTCCATAGCAAGCACGTAGCTAATGGTATCCATTCCGCTTCCGCCGTACTTAGGGTCTACCATCATTCCCATCATACCAAGTTCTCCTAATTTCTTTATTTGCTCGGCAGGAAACCGTTGTTCATTATCACGGTCTATTACTCCAGGTAGCAATTCTGTCTCTGCAAAATCGCGTGCAGCCTGTTGTATCATCAAGTGTTCTTCGGAAAGTTGGAAATTCATATGCGTAAAAAATATTTGGTCAAAGGTAAAACAATAGGCACCTAAACTCGGCGGAGAACAAAGCCTGAACGCTTGTTTAGAATGGGCTTAAAATAGAAATACGCGTTTTTAGAGTGAAACTAAATAGTAAATCGCTCATAATGCAGCACCTATGGGAGGTATGAGCGATTACCCTCGTTGATAACATCTTAATTACTTTTGGGTAAAAGTAGCTTCAAAACCCTTTGTATTCGGGCTTTTGACCCTACTTTGCGAACGTTATGAACAAAACAGAATTAATAAACGCAATCAGCAACCAAGCTGGTTTGACAAAAGAAAGTGCAAAAGCAGCTTTAGAAGCAACAATAGGTTCTATACAAGGTGCAGTAGAAAAAGGTGAAAAAGTATCAATCCCAGGATTTGCTACTTGGTCAGCGACTTATCGTCCGGCTAGAGAAGGTAGAAACCCATCCACTGGTAAAACTATCAAGATAGAAGATAGAGTTGCAGTGAAATTCAAAGCGGGCAAAACGTTTGCTGACGCAGTAAACAACCCAGCGTTGAAAAAGCAAATGAAGTAATCATCATTTAAAATTTAAGGTAAATGCTCACGCCACTTGGTGTGAGCATTTTTTTTGTCTCAGACTCAACATTTGCGTGCGAACTATCTAGGTAAACTAAACCCTACCGCATTGGATTCGCTGGACAAAACACTAAATTTTAAAACCAATTCCAAACCTCAACTCCCACATTTTTGGGAATAGACTCACCTGTCTCTCCTTCGTTACTCGATCACTAACACCTAATGCCAGATTTTCTATCCGTGATACCACCGAAGTAAAATCAACAACATTCACCACCGTATTTAAATCTAAGAACCACTGGTCATTTAGGTTATAAGCTACCCTTGGAACTAAGGCAATGGTGGTAGCATAAACCGATTCTCGCGTAGGAAACGAATTAGAAATGACGGGATTTACAGCCACTACAGATACTCGTGGAGACACCACTCCACCTATTCTCAAACTAAAATTATTCTCCTTTTTCAAAACGGGAAGGTTCCCTATAAACTCATAACGCAGACCAAAATCCATGGTGTTTGTAACAGCTCCTGCCACGGGTAAAGATCCATTACTTGTTTCTACAGTGCTTACCTCATCATTCCGATTGAAGGTGAAATGGGTAAGTGCTATTTCCTGAGTTTATGCGTTATTAGAGTACCAACTAAGAGCGGGGGACAAGCTCAGATTGGACCTAACCGTGCTATCAGTCACCGTGCCACTTACGCGAGAGGATTCTGCGTGTGTGAATTGACTGTATAATTTAAGCGAGACGTTGGTTTGGGCTTGTACACAGCTGGCAAAGCAAAGAAGTGGTACGATGAGATATTTCATGATGAACTAATAACGTGGCACATCTGCAAGATAGTATTGGAGAAGCTAACGGACAGTTAGGCTAAAGCCAAGATACACTCCTACAACATTTCGGCGGGCTAAAGCCCACAGAAATGGATTCTGTACATTCCCTATTCACTTTTTCTGTGCTTTAGCTCCGACCAAAAAGTGCTTTAGCTCCGAACAAAAGTGCTGAGCTACCGATGGCTTTAGCCTCGACTTAAAAAATCGCTTATAAAAAAAGGCGAGTATCCCGACTCGCCCTTTTTGTTATTATCATGTGAATTTAAATGAAGCCGTTCATCCTTCGGTACAAATCATAGTTCAACTATATTTTACTATAATTCACTCAGAATGACAAGCTGCCACTTACTAAGTTAAAAACAGTATTTATTCTCCTTAATCAATGCTTCCGCTACTTGCTTACGAAGCGATATGGTATCCGTCATTGGGTATTTGGTGAATCGCTTCACACCCATATGCATCATCACTAGCATATCATCCTTGGCAAATGCAGCTAAGGCGTGCTTACCGGCTAAGTACGTACGTTCCATAGCATCATTCACATAGCATTTGGTCATGGCTATTTGGTTTATTGTTGCTTCTTCCCCTTGCTGAGCTATGAGTTTTTCGGTACGTAATACGGTACTTTCGGCGGTAAATACATCTATGGCCATATCCGCAAGATTCATCAGTATCTCTTGTTGCTTCTCTAGCTCCATCATATACTTCTGTGCTGCTGCACCTGCTGCCATGAGTATCGCTTTTTTGGCTTGTCGTACGGCCTTTTTTTCTTCGTATAGTGCACTTCCATCTCCTTCGTCACTAAAGTCTGGAATCTCCATCAACTCTTCCTGTATTTTCATAGCAGGACCCATAAGATCTAGTTCACCTTTCAATGCTTTTTTCATCAATTGACCTACGGCAAGCATTCTGTTAATCTCGTTGGTGCCCTCAAAAATTCTGTTGATACGTGCATCGCGATACATACTCGCTACTGGAAATTCTTCCGAATATCCTGTTCCACCAAAGATCTGTACGGCTTCATCTACTACATAATCCAAAGTTTCTGAACCCAGTATTTTAAGAATAGCACATTCTATGCTGTACTCTTCGGCAGCTATGAGTTTTCCTTCTACCTTCGATTTTCCTTCGGCTACGAGTTCTGCTATTTTTTCGGTTATTAATCCTGAAACTCTGTATGTAGCACTATCAGTAGCATAGGTCTTGATAGCCATTTCAGCTATCTTATGCTGTATAGCTCCAAAACTACTGATGGGCACACCAAACTGGTGACGCTCATTGGCATAATTTATCGCTACGTCTATACTTTTCTTACTACCTCCCATTACCAGAGCACACAGCTTGTATCTGCCTATGTTGAGCACATTGAAGGCAATTTTGTGTCCTTTGCCTATCTCACCTAGTAGATTGTCTTTTGGGATACGCACATTGTCCAAAAACACCTGACGGGTACTACTTCCCTTGATACCTAGCTTTACTTCTTCGTCGCCAAGACTTAGTCCAGGTGTCCCTTTTTCTACCAAAAATCCGGTAAATTTATCGCCATCTACCTGAGCAAATACCGTAAACAAATCTGCAAATCCTGCATTGGTAATCCACATTTTAGCTCCGTTTAGCACCCACTCGTCTCCGTCTAATACGGCTTTAGATTTGGCTGCAAGTGCATCACTACCACTATCTGGTTCAGTAAGGCAGTACGCAGCTTTTATGGACCCATTGCCTAGTCCTGCTAGGTATTTTTTCTTTTGCTCGTCGGTACCGTAGTATAGGATAGGTAATGTACCAATACCCATATGGGCAGCGAGTGCCACACTAAAACTTTGGGTTTTCCCCAGCTCTTCGCTGAGCACAGACTCTGTATTGAAATCTACTGCCATTCCTTCGTACTCCTCTGGTAGAGCAGCTCCTAGTATGCCTAGTTCTGATATTTTCTCCATAAGGTTAGGAATAAGGTCTGGATTCTCAATTTGCTTATCTATTTTTTCTCGAAGTGGTTGTACTTCTCTTTCCAAAAAATCACGCGTCATGTCTCTAAACATGCGTTGCTCTTCATTGATTTGCTCTGGAATAAATGTGTTTTCTGCTGACTGCTCTTTTACTAAGAACTCGCCTCCTTTTAGGTTGATATTTGACATTGTATAGGATTTAAGATGTATGATATAGGATGTAAGATTTAGGACTGTTTTGATTGATTGTCTAATGTGTTAATGAAACGATAAACAGAGTTGTCTATCATTACGAGTTGATCGATTAATGTATCTGCTTTTTCTTGTGATGTAAGGTTTAAGCGAGACGCAACGGTAAGCAATGTAATTACCTCTGCAATGCTGCCTTTGGAAATATAGAGGAACCTAACAAAATCTGCATTAGTACCTTTTGCTGAGCCTTCGGCAATGTTTGCAGGAATAGATACACCTGCTCGCTGTATCTGAGAGATTAGACCATACTTTTCATCCGATGGATAGCCAGCTGTCTCTTTATATAATTCCACTACCAAATCTATGGCATCACTCCATATCTTCAATTTTCTAAAATTATGATTATTCCTATTCTTCATTCTCTATTATGATTTCTTTAAGTATTTATTGATGTAGGATGTAGTTTGCGAACAAAAAGTCCTATACCTTAATCATATATCTTTATAGGTGTCTACAGCCGCTCATAAATCGCAGCAATACCTTGTCCACCGCCGATGCACGCTGTTACCATTCCGTGTTTTTGGTTTCTAAGTTTCATTTCTTCGAGTATTTGTACCGTAAGTTTTGCACCTGTGCAGCCTAGTGGATGTCCTAAACTAATGGCTCCTCCATTCACGTTTACGATGTCCGGATTGATCTCTAACCCTCTCAATACTGCCAAACTTTGTGAAGCAAATGCCTCGTTTAGTTCTATTTGATCGATGTCGTTAAGAGAAAGACCTGCTTTGCTCAATGCTTTGGGTATTGCCTCCATCGGGCCTATGCCCATATAACGTGGGCTTACCCCTACAGATACTTGACTTACCAGTCTGGCTTTGGGCTCTAGACCGAGGTCTTTTACCATCTGCTCGCTCATTACCAATACAAAACTGGCCCCATCACTGGTTTGTGAACTGTTGCCCGCAGTTACGCTACCACCATTTTTGAACGCTGGACGAAGTCTGGCCAATGCTTCTATCGTTGTGTCAGCTCTTGGTCCTTCGTCGGTATCTACTACGTAGCTCGACTTTACTCGTTTATTCGTTTTGGGGTCAAAGTCTACCTGCTCTACCTCAAAAGGCACGATTTGGTTTTTAAATTTGTTTTCAGCCAACGCTTTCAGTGCTTTTTGGTGCGAGCCTAGTGCAAATGCGTCTTGATCTTCGCGACTGATATTGTACTTCACAGCTACTTCTTCTGCTGTAAGTCCCATTCCTATAAAATAGTCTGGATGCTCCGCCGCTATGGTGTAGTTGGGTACGGTCTTATAACCTACCGTAGGCACTAGACTCATACTCTCTGTACCGCCTGCTATGATGCAGTCTGCTAAACCTGCTTTTATCTTAGCCACGGCCATAGAGATTGTTTCTATTCCGCTACCGCAATATCTATTTACCGATACGCCCGGCACTTCTTGAGGCAACTTACTGCGGACGACTACCCATCTACCCATTTGTAGTCCTTGCTCTGCCTCAGGCACTGCGTTTCCTACTATGATGTCTTCTACTACACTTGGGTCAAATCCCGGAGTATTATCTATGATGTGGTCTATTACCGCTGCTCCTAGGTCTACAGGACTGGTAAATCTAAATCCACCTCTTCCTGCTTTTCCTACTGCTGTTCTGTATCCGTTTACTATGTATGCTTCTGCCATTTCTTCTAATAATTTAAGATGTATGATTTAAGATTTAGGACTTATGCTTTATTGATTCTCTTAAATCCTAAATCATGCGTCCTAGGTCAATCTTCTAATTTCTCAACGGTTTCCCTGTTTTAAGTATATGTTGTATTCTCTCCAATGTTTTTCTCTCTCCGAGCAAGCTCAAAAATGCTTCTCGCTCTAAATTTAGCAAGTACTGCTCTGTGACTTTGGTTGGTTGAGTAAGATCTCCTCCCGCCATTACGTAGGCTAGTTTTCTACCAATGAGCATATCGTGCTCGCTGGCATATGCACTTATACCAAAGGCTTCTACCCCAGAGTAAAGTGCTCCCAATGCTGTTCTACCCAATACAAGGATATCGTCACGCTGTGGTTTTTGAACATAGCCATTGTTGTGCAACTCTAACACCTTGCGTTTTGCTTCTGACAGTACACGGTCTCCATTTCCTACTACTTCATCTTTGTCGTGGTGCATTACGCCTATTTCAAACGCCTCGTGTGCAGATGTAGCTACTTTTGCGGTAGCTATAGTCTGAAAACGCTCGATCAATTTAGGCAACTGGGGATCTCCTGCATAAAAACTATCACTGGTACGGACCACAAATTCTTTGGTACCGCCACCGCCAGGAATAAGTCCCGCTCCTGCCTCCACAAGCCCAATATAGGTCTCTGCTGAAGCTACTGCGGCATCAGAATGGAGTGTTAATTCGCACCCCCCACCGAGTGTCAAACCACGTGGTGCCATAACAACAGGAATGCTGCTGTATCTGAGTCGCATTACGGTCTTTTGGAAATATCCAATCACCATATTCAACTCATCAAACTCTTGCTCTATAGCGAGCATTAGCATCATCGCTAGGTTAGCTCCTGCGGAAAAGTTGGGTGCGTCGTTTCCGATGACCAATCCTTTCCAACCGTCTTTTTCAGCTATGTCTATTGCTTTGTTTATGCCTGCAAGTGTTCCACTACCTATCGCATTCATCTTAGAGTGAAACTCCAAACAAAGTACCCCATCACCAATATCGTGGAGCGTAGCTTCTTTATTTTTGTAAACGGGTTCTGGCGTTCTAAAGTTATCTAGTACTATAAATGTTTCTGTACCAGGTATTACTTCATACTCGCCTTTTGTAATGTTGTAGTATTTACGCTTTCCGTCTTCTGACTTGTAGAAAGAAGAGTTGCCTTTGGCTTTGAAATCCGTAATCCACTGCGGAATGACATATCCGGCTTTTTCTAAATTGCTAAGGACTTTATCAAAACCAATTAAATCCCACGTTTCAAACGGACCAACATCCCAACCAAATCCTGCTCGAAGTGCATCATCTATCTGATACAATTCATCTGCAATTTCTGGAATTCTATTCGCGGAATATGCTGCTATCGCCGTAATTACATCTTGGTAAAAATCTGCCGCTGCATCTCCGCCGTCGTAGAGTATTCCTAGTTTACTGCTTAGTCTATTTGCTTTTCTAGCTTTGCCAATAGAATCATACCGTGCACTTTCCTTTGGCTTGTACTCCATAGTGGCAAGGTCTAGAGCTTCTATTACTCTATTGCCCTCAGCATCTTTCCCTTTTTTGTAGAATCCTTGCTTGGTCTTATCTCCTAACCAATTGTTCTCCAGCATTTTTTCTAAGAATGAAGGGATTTCAAACCAATCCTTCATCTCATCTTTCGGGCAATTTTGTCCTACACCGTTGGCTACTTTTACCAAGGTATCTAGTCCTACAAGGTCAGAGGTACGGAATGTAGCCGACTTTGGTCTACCTGAAACTGGTCCGGTAACGGAGTCTACTGCCTCTATGCTCAAGTTGTGCTTTTGCATCATCTTGAAAATTGCCATAATGCTATACACACCTATTCTATTAGCGATAAATGCTGGTGTATCTTTTGCCTTTACGGTTGTTTTCCCAAGGAAAAGGTCTCCATAGTGCAAGAAGAAATCCACCACTTCTGGTTTGGTTTTCGTTGATGGTATGATCTCTAAAAGCTTGAGGTAACGTGGCGGATTGAAAAAGTGTGTGCCGCAGAAATGTAAAGCAAAATCTTCACTTCTACCCTGTAGCATCATCTCTATCGGGATACCCGAAGTATTACTAGTAATTAATGTTCCAGGTTTGCGGTATTCTTCTACTTTATTGAATAGGTCGATCTTGAGGTCTAGACGCTCTATGATTACTTCTATTATCCAATCGCAGTCTTTTATTTTATGAAGGTCATCTTCAAAGTTCCCTGTTTTTATTCTGTTCGCAAACTTCTTGCTATATATTGGACTTGGGTTGCTTTTTAATGCAGCCTTTAGTGCTCCTGCAGCCACCTGTGCATCCTTCCCTGACTTTTTCTCTTCGGAATTAGGGAAGTTCTTGAGATCCAACAAAAGAACATCCAAACCAATATTGGCAAAATGACATGCAATTCGGCTCCCCATTACTCCTGAGCCTAGTACAGCTACTTTTTTTATATGTCTTGTACTCATCTAATTTACTACGTTTTGTGTTTCTAATTTTTTAAATTCAGCAAGCATTTTGCTATTTGTTCTACTTAAAAATGTGGGATCTTCTAAGAGTTTCATAAGTATCACCGAGCCCTCTATTTCAGCTACCACAATTTCAGCCTTTACCTTTGCTTCTTCCTTATCCATTACAGCAGAAAAAATACTGTGCATTGCTTTTAACCATTCAGCAAAAAACTCTTGAATCACCACAGTGAAAGCAGGAACGGTGTTTTTTGTTTCAAGTCCAATATTTACGAAAAAATCTCCGCCCTCTTCAAACATAAAGACTTCTTCTGCCTTCTTTGCCAATAACGCAAGCCTGTCATAAGCAGAAAGCTTGACATCATAAGCGATGACAAAAATTCTTTTAGTGTAATGCTCCTTTAACGATTGTAGCACTTCTAGCATCAACGCTTCTTTACTTTCTATGTAGTGATAAAAACTGCCCTTCAAAAGACCATTTGCAGATGCTAAATCTTGCATGGACGTTCCATTATACCCCTTGGTTTTAAAAACCGAGAGTGAATTTTGGATAAGCGTTTTTCTATCTAACTTAGGTTTTGCCACTGTGCTTGTGTGCACAAAGTTACGAAAAAGCATGTCATAAACAAACGGTTGGTAGATTAAAAGTGTGCATTCTTACAATCATCAAAATCACAGATCCTTCGCGGCCATTTTAGTAAGTAGTTTTTTTAACGCAACTTCCATACTTTTGCACTCCTTAAAAATTCGAACATATGGCATATTATTTTACATCAGAATCAGTATCAGAAGGACATCCAGATAAGGTAGCAGATCAAATATCTGACGCACTTATAGATCATTTTTTGGCCTTTGACCCAAGTAGCAAAGTAGCTTGCGAAACACTCGTAACTACTGGACAAGTCGTTCTGGCTGGGGAGGTGAAAAGCAGTACATATCTTGATGTGCAAAAAATAGCTCGTGAAACCATCAACAAAATAGGTTACACCAAAGGCGAATATATGTTTGACGGGAATTCGTGTGGTGTGCTTAGTGCCATACACGAGCAAAGTCCAGACATAAACCAAGGTGTAGAACGCAGCAATCCAGAAGACCAAGGAGCTGGAGACCAAGGCATGATGTTTGGCTATGCAACCAACGAAACGGAAAGCTACATGCCTCTTCCATTGGAATTGAGCCATATGCTACTCAAAGAGCTAGCTGAGCTCAGAAGGGAAAATAATGAGATAACCTACCTAAGACCAGATAGCAAATCACAAGTGACCATCAAATATGATGACAACAATAAACCGATTGCTATAGACGCCATTGTAGTATCTACTCAGCACGATGATTTTGACAACGAAGAGGCGATGCTTGCCAAAATAAAAGCTGATTTAATCAATATTCTAGTACCAAGAGTGAAGAAACTATTGCCTGCTGAGACGCAAGCATTGTTTACAGACGATATAACCTACCACGTAAACCCAACAGGCATTTTCGTAATAGGTGGCCCACACGGCGACACAGGTCTTACAGGAAGAAAAATAATAGTAGATACTTACGGAGGTAAAGGTGCTCACGGTGGTGGTGCTTTCTCAGGAAAAGACCCGAGTAAGGTAGACCGCAGTGCTGCTTATGCAACACGCCATATCGCAAAAAACCTAGTTGCTGCCGGCATATGTGACGAAGCACTGGTGCAAGTAGCATATGCTATAGGTGTAGCTGAGCCAATGGGTCTATATGTTAATACCTACGGAACGTCTAAAGTAGATAAGACTGACGGTGAAATTGCCGAGATCCTAATGGGTATGGACAAGTTTGATATGCGTCCTTACTTCATCGAGCAACGCTTCAATTTACGTAGTCCCATATATTCAGAATCTGCAGCATATGGCCATATGGGTCGTAAGACAGAGACCGTAACCAAAACATTTGTAGATGGTGGCGGAAAGTCGATTACTATAGATGTAAAACTTTTCCCTTGGGAAGAGCTAAATGGTGTAGCAGACCTAAAAGCCAAATTTGGACTCTAAAAACTCCCTCCAATTGAAAACGACTAATATTGTAACTTAAAGACAGAAAAAATTATGTGTGGAATTGTAGCCTACTACGGACCAAACCAAGCGTATGACTTCTTAATAAAAGGACTACAGCGACTAGAATATCGCGGATATGACAGTGCAGGAATTGCACTGCTAGACGATAAACTTAATATCTATAAGAATAAAGGAAAAGTGTCTGACCTACAAGCTGTTGCCGAAGGTGAAAACCTAAACGGGAATAGGGGCATGGGCCACACAAGATGGGCGACTCACGGCGAACCCAATACCGTTAATGCACATCCTCACTTATCACAAAGTGGAGATATGGCTCTAATTCATAATGGAATCATAGAAAACTACGCAACTATTAAGAAAGTTCTTGAGGAAAGAGGTCACGAGTTCAAAAGTGATACAGATACAGAAGTACTTACGCACCTCATAGAGGAAATCAAAGAAAAAGAACAAGTAGACTTGCTAGAAGCGGTGCGTTTGGCGCTCAATGAAGTGATAGGTGCATACGCTATAGTTGTATTAAGTAATAATGACCCCAATACACTAATAGCTGCTCGTAAAGGGAGTCCGCTTGTGGTAGGAATAGGCGATACTCCTGGCGAATTTTTCTTAGCAAGCGATGCTACTCCTATTGTAGAATATACCAAAACGGTTACCTACCTTGATGACAATGAAATAGTAGCTATACAAGATGGCGAAATGACCATCAAGACCATAGACAATGTTAAAAAATCACCGTTCATACAAGAACTCGAGATTAGCATAGATGCTCTGGAAAAAGGTGGTTATGAGCACTTCATGCTCAAAGAAATTTTTGAGCAGCCAAAGTCTATCTATGACTCTATGCGAGGAAGGTTCGACCCTCAAAACCTCACCTTCGCAATGCGTAGCTTGAAGGAATACGAGAGTAAGATCAAAAATCTGGATCGAATCATCATCGTAGCCTGCGGTACATCGTGGCATGCTGGCTTGGTAGGCGAATACTTGATAGAAGAATTCGGGAGAATACCTGTAGAGGTCGAATACGCATCAGAGTTTAGGTACCGAAATCCGATAATCACAGAAGATGATTTGGTAATTGCTATATCCCAAAGTGGAGAAACAGCAGACACCCTAGCAGCTCTAGAAATGGCCAAGGAAAAAGGTGCTACCATATATGGAATATGTAACGTAGTAGGAAGCAGCATACCTCGTATCACGCACGCTGGTGCATATACGCACGCTGGTCCTGAGATAGGAGTTGCGTCCACTAAGGCATTTACTGCTCAAGTAACAGTGCTTACTCTGCTTGCTCTCGGCATTGCCGACATACGAGGCAAGATAGCTCGAGAAAGACTGAGAGAAATGTTTGCAGAGCTCAATACCATACCACAAAAAGTAGAACAACTGCTCGCAAGCTGTAACGATAAGTGTAAAGAAATAGCTGCTAAATATAAAGATGCTCCAAACTGCCTATACTTAGGTAGAGGATATAATTTCCCTGTGGCCCTAGAAGGAGCACTAAAGCTAAAAGAAATTTCGTACATACACGCAGAAGGGTATCCTGCTGCTGAGATGAAACACGGGCCTATTGCCCTTATAGACGAAGAAATGCCAATAGTAGTGATTGCGACTAAACGCAATTACTATGAAAAAGTAGTTTCTAATATTCAAGAAGTAAAGGCTCGTAAGGGTAAGATCATAGCTATTGTAACAGAAGGTGATGAGAAAGTAGCAGAGATAGCGGACCATTACATCGAAATACCAGATACCGAAGATGCACTTACACCACTACTCGCGACTATTCCACTTCAACTCCTATCATACTACATAGCGGTAATGAGGGGATGTAACGTAGACCAACCGAGAAACCTTGCAAAATCCGTAACTGTGGAATAGGCGGGGCTTGGTAACATAGTCGATTACTAGACCATTTGCTTCTGCTCTTTGCATATCCTCTGGATTGACGGAAGAACTTAACATGTAAATATGGACATTCTTCGTTTTCTCCTTAGGAAGGTCCTTGAATAATTCTATAAAGTCCCATCGACCTATGACAGGCATATTAATATCTAACAGCAAAGCGTTGGGCAAATCATCATAATCTCCGGATTTTACAAACTCAAACGCCTCCTCACCATCACTGAATATGGACACCTTAATGGCCAGTTTCAACTTCTGAAATCTCACCCGAGTCGTAAATTGAAATATCTCGTCGTCATCTATAATAACTACATGCTTCATTTTACGTTCAGGCTATTTTTTGTTAAAAAGAATTCACCATTATAAAACATTTCAATTTTGTGTACAGCCACATTAATCCAATAATTCTTAATAATAAGAAATTCTGTTTGGACATTAATTTTCTGTGATTGATGATTACTGAATATAAGATAAGGGATGAGACTATCACATAAAGTATAATAAACCTTGCTCAATAGTTCTTTTCTTACTTCATAAATTTAGACCTAAACTTGCAAAACGATTGTTTCATCTATTTCGAATATAATGCACATTAAAAAATCAGTATACGAAGATGCCTTGAAAGATATGCTTACTGCTAGAGCCATGGCTGTTATATATGATGAGCATAGGGGGATAACAAGTTACGTGCACTCTACATCAAAAGGGCATGAGGCTATACAGCTAGCAACCGCATACCATCTCAAAGAAATAGACTGGGTCGCTCCATACTATAGAGATGAGTCTTTATTACTTGGCATAGGTATGAGTCCTTATGAGCTTATGTTACAGCTATTAGCTAAAAAAGACGACCCATTTTCAGGAGGTAGAACATACTATGCTCATCCATCATTATTACAAGAAGATAAACCTAAAATAGCACATCAAAGCAGTGCCACGGGTATGCAAGCTATACCAACCACAGGCATAGCTCACGGCCTGCAATACCTTAAAGAAAACAAACTAAACGAAGTAGGTACTAACGGCTCCATGGTAGTATGCTCCATAGGGGATGGATCTATGACCGAGGGCGAAGTGTCCGAAGCTCTACAAATGGCTGTTTTGCATCAATTACCTATCTTATACCTGGTACAAGATAATGACTGGGGTATCTCCGCAAGTGGTGAGGAGATGCGAGCTATGAACGCATATGAATTTGCAGCAGGTTTCAAGGGACTACGAAGAGGAAGAGTAGATGGAAGCAACTTTACGGAAAGTTATAGCGAGGTAGGCAAAGCAGTGAAGTGGGTTCGTAAGAATCAAAAACCTATGCTACTTCACGCTAAGGTTCCACTGTTAGGTCATCATACTAGCGGAGTGCGAAGTGAGTGGTACCGTGACGATCTAGAAGAAGATAAAAAAGAAGACCCGCTACCTATTCTCATAGAACAAGCTCTAAAAAAGGGGATAAAGCAAGCAAAAATAGACCAATGGAACGAAGAAGCTATAGCCCGTGTGGCTGATGCTTTTGCCCGAGCCAAAGCTGCCGAATCACCTGAGCTTCACACTGTGACAAATTTTGTTCTTGCGGAGACACCCATCAACAAAGAACAGGGTGAAAGAAGCCCAGCAAAAGGTGAGAAAATTATTATGGTAGATGCAGCTCTGCACGCCGTAGATGAGATATTAGCAGATCATCCTGAGGCTTTGCTTTATGGTCAAGACGTGGGACACAGACTAGGTGGTGTATTTCGCGAAGCGGCTACTCTCGCCCAAAAACACGGAAGACATCGTGTGTTCAACACACCAATACAAGAAGCATATATTATAGGCTCTACCGCTGGAATGAGTGCCGTGGGGTGCAAACCTATTGTGGAGGTTCAATTTGCAGATTACATATGGCCTGGCGTAAATCAGCTTGTAACAGAGCTCAGTAAAAGTAGCTATCTAAGTGGAGGCAAATTTCCTGTACAAAGCGTTATACGTGTGCCAACTGGAGCATACGGAGGTGGAGGCCCATACCACAGCGGGACCAATGAGAGTAGTATTTTACCTATCAAAGGAATAAAAATTGTGTACCCAAGCAACGCTGCCGATATGAAAGGGCTGATGAAAGCCGCTTTTTATGACCCCAATCCTGTTGTAATGTTTGAGCATAAAGGTATATACTGGAGCAAAGTGCCGGGTACCGAAGGAGCTAAATCCATAGAACCTTCCAAAGACTACATTATTCCGCTAGGCAAAGCAAGGATACACTTACAGACAAGTGAAGAACACTTAGAAAACGGAGAAACACTGAGTATCATCACCTACGGAATGGGTGTATGGTGGGCTACAGCTGCAGCTAAAAATTTCGAAGGACAAATAGAAATTATCGACCTCAGAACTCTCAGCCCCTGCGATGATGAAGCCATATACGACAGTGTACAACGCCATGGGAAAGTTATTGTACTCACAGAAGAGACCATCAACAATTCGTTTGCTCAAGCCCTAGCCGGTAGAATTCAAGAACATTGCTTTCAGTCACTTGACGCACCTGTGAAATGCATAGGCTCGCTTGATGTGCCTGCTGTACCGCTCAACGTAGAACTAGAGAAGGAAATGCTACCGAATGCCGAAAAGGTAAGTCAAGCCATCAGCGATTTATTGCACTACTAAGCAGTTATGAAAACCATTAATATCGGAGGCGTACCAGAACATTTTAACTATCCGTGGCACTATGCCATACAGCACAATCTTTTTGCAGACAAGGATATCAACCTAAACTGGACCAATGTAAAAGGAGGCAGTGGTGCTATGTGCACTATGCTAGAGCAAGGCCAACTAGACTTTGCTCTCGTGCTTACCGAAGGCATAGTAAAACACATACACAAAGGTGGCAAATCCAGAATTGTTCAGCTTTACGTGAAATCACCATTAACTTGGGGTATACACAGCAGGCCCAATAGCAACTTACTTGCTTCCGACCTCAGTAAGGCCAGAATAGCCCGCAGCAGAGTAGGAAGCGGAAGCCACCTGATGGCATACGTACACGCACAGCAAAAGGGATATACCATTTCCGAACAAAACTTTGAAACAGTAGGGAATATAGATGGAGCCATGGATGCTTTTAGAACCAACACTGCAGACATATTGCTTTGGGAAAAATTCATGACCCAACCCTATATAAATAATGGTCATGCAGAGCGTATAGGCTTATGCGTAAGCCCTTGGCCGTGTTTTGTATTGGTAGCCTCCGAGGGGGCTCAAAAAGACCTAGAAACCATAGATAGAATCAGTAAGGGAATCATTCAAAGTGTGGAGGCTATTAGTGAGCAACAGGACACCATTGAGCAAATAGCTAAAATGTACGAACTAAAAACCGAGCAGGTAGCGGAGTGGTATTCGTCGCTTGAGTGGCAAACATCTCCTTGGGTATCTAAGAAAATGCTTCACAATGTAATTACGACCTTAGACCGAGTAAACTTATTAGGAACCCAACCTTTACTTCCTTATGAGATGTGTGTTGAGAATGCGAGGCTTTACTAAAATTCTACTCGCAAATTTGCTTCAAATGAAGGCACGAGACCAGCTGTTTTGTAAAGCTTGGCCTGTTCATCATAATTAAAATCATCGCCTATAAAGGCATTTACTTCCAGCTTTATGTTATTAGTAAATCCAACTCCTGCACTGGCTACGTAACCCAAGTTTCCATTGTTGTATACACCTAAACCCAATGAATGCCGATCATTAATTTCTACAAAATTTTGAAAGGAGATAAAGTTATTACCGCCAGTACCTACGCCGTTCATATGAAAAGAGTGTGTAAAATTTAGTTTCTTAGTAGCATACCAATTATAAATCAAATTAATACTTACCTCAGCAGGTACTTCATCTAACGCTACGTTTATTGCAGTATCCTTTAGGTTCTTAGATGTATTGGATTCAAATTCTGCCTGCGGAAAAGGATATGCCTTAGGTGATGTAATCTTACTAAAATCTATAGCACCAATGAACCCATTATATGCGTAGGCTAATCCAAGTCCTACATCTAGGGCTCTCGCATCTCCTATCGCTACTGAATCCTCACCAAAAGAAAATCTATTCGGTGCGAGCACCTTGTTAAACTCAGCACTCTTAGTCCCAAGCGAAAAAAGACCGACGTCTACTCCTATCGTAAAATAGTTTCCATTGTCCAATGGCAAACGATAAGACGCGTATACCATATTGGATGTTTTTGCAACTAGTCTATTCTCCATCGAACTAGAGTAAGCACCTACTCTAAAATCATCATTTATCTTATACTCAAAGATACCTATGTATGCCAATGGAACTTCTTCTTGTGTTAATGGGCTTACCAAGCCCGAAATACTCAGCACTCCTTTTTCCGTATCGTAATTTTGAATGGCTGGATTGAGATGAGCTAAGGGTTTATTGTAACTAAGGGTATTTACCTGAGCACTTGCCGCTGTTATGCTTAATGCCGCTATGGCAATTAATATCGTTCTTCTCATTGATTTTAAGGGTTTTAAGTTGATGTGCGGGTGGCTGAGACGTTTTCTAACATATTCACGACTAATTTTTCTATGTTATATTTTTCCTGCCAGTCCCAATCTGCTCTAGCCACGCTATCATCTATACTTTGCGGCCAACTGTCTGCTATAGTTTGACGGCTGTCTGGCTCATAAGTCACCACAAATTTTGGTATATGTTTGCGTATCTCACTTGCCAGCTCATCCGGATTAAATGAAACCCCCGAAATATTATATCCACTACGCAGTTTGATTCTATCTTGAGGAGCATCCGTAATTTCTAATGTCGCTCTTACAGCGTCTTCCATGTGCATCATTGGCAAGCTCGTATTAGGTCCTAAGAAACATTCATACGACTGTGATTTCAATGCTTGATGAAAAATATCTACGGCATAATCTGTAGTACCACCACCGGGTAATGATTTCCAGCCTATAAGTCCAGGATAACGGATAGAACGAACGTCTAATCCATAACGCATGTTATAATATTCACAATACCGTTCACCTGCCAACTTGGTGATTCCATATACCGTATTAGGCTCTAGGATAGTGCTTTGGGGGGTATTTATTCGCGGTGTTGTAGGGCCAAATACAGCTATAGAGCTTGGCCAAAATATTTTGGCAACGCCGTATTCCAAGCAAGCATCAAAGATATTAAATGTACCATCCATATTGAGCTGCCAAGCAAGTTTGGGTTTAGCCTCAGCAGTAGCCGATAGCATAGCAGCAAGGTGATAAACCACCGTTGGCTTGTACTTTGCAAAAACTTCGGCAATGCGTACCTTATCCAGTACGTCTAAAATTTCGAATGGGCCGTTTGCAAAAATGGGGTGTTCCGCTTGTCGTATATCACTAGCCACCACATGAGCGGCACCGTATATTTTTTGGAGATTTTCTACCAACTCAGTGCCTACCTGTCCGCAGGCTCCTATTACAAGTACTGTATCCGTCATTGGCTAATAAATTGGAAACAAAAGTAGCAAAAACACGTGGACTTTAGTGCCATGTCTTTTCTCCTGCTGTAATGGGTACTTGCAGGTGATTTTCGATAGGGGGTATGGGGCACGAATACTCCTTGTTATAGGCACAATAGGGGTTATACGCATAATTAAAATCGAGTATCGGGTTGTCTAAATCAGCCAATTGGAAATCTAAATATCTTCCTGCTCCATAAGTGTCTTTCCCATTAGTCAAATCCTTGAACGGGCAAAAGAGGTAATCTGGTTGTTCCACATTTTGGTAAAGTGTAAGCTCCAGCGTGGTATCTGCCATCTTAAAACTAAGAACGCCATAGTAACGGTACTCTGGCAATCGGTCGGTGTTGGTTTGCATCTCAAATACTTCTCCATTTTCGATAGGTGTAAAGGTAGCTTTCACCTTAAAGACCTCCTCCACAGGATAATAATTCAGTTTTCCTACAGGCGACAAGTCACTCTTGGGCATCACACCATTAGCTCCACTCAGAAACATAGCACTCATACTGTCTCTATGTCGCATTACTTGCTTGCCGTAGGGAGACAAGTCTACGTAAATACCCGATTCTGATATGACTTCTTGCGTAGGTTTCCACTTGCTGCTGGTATCGCAGGCGGTGAAAACAAGAGCTATAGCTATGAGTTGTATTAGTCTATTCATTTTTAGCATTAAATAGGTGTGCGTAACCTAGTTGTATGGTTAAATTTCTTGGAAGTATAAAGGCTGTAGAGTGCACTACTGAGCCTACAGTCAAATCAATTGCATCTCGTTGGGTAAGGGCGTATTGGCTAGATAAATTTAATGTGTAATAACTCACATTATACCTCGAATTTTCATATAAATAGTTTTCAGACACCGCCTCAGCTTGGAGCCAGAGTCGATTATTAATTTTAGTACCTATCAATGCAGCAGCATTTACAGCGTACGCGTCTTTACCATTACCAAAGCCTAATGTTCCAGCCATTTTAGACTTCTCATTAAATCTATACTCCCATATCAAATCATTAAAAAGACCAAAAGTCAGTTCTCTCTCCGATTCAGGAAAATTATCTCTTTCCGTTCTGAGCGTTGCCAAATAAGAAAGGGTAAACTTATCCTTATCCAAAATTTGAAACTTTAACCCCATGCCTACTTGTCTGTTCCACAGATCTGTGGCATATCTAGATTGTGAATCATTGGCCAGTTTGTAACGAGATAAACTGAACTGAGGCACTTCAAATCTGACTTCGGCTCTACTAGTGATACCATACCTAAAAACAGCTTGAGGAAGTGTATATGTCTCTAACCTTTTTAAGCTTCTACCGTTGTTTAGTATGGGTACAACATTGGTGGCTTGTAGAGTGTAGGCCATTCCTCCTTCAAACTGCAACCTGTTTTGAGGCACCACATTTACACTGTTGGTAAAAGCTGGTCTATCCGTATCTATCTGAGCGTAGCTCGCTAAACTCAATAGACAAAGGACTAAGATTGGAGAGAATCTCATTTGTTAAATAACAAAAACGATGCTCCGCAGTTTATGAAATTATCTGGTGCCGCCTCATTGAGTCCAAAACCACCCGTGAGATCTACTTGAAAATCATCATTGATGAGATACGTAAATCCACCATTAATAAGGTGAAGCTCATCTCCATTATTGGTTAGGAAACCGTAGGGCTCTACATAAAAACTGAGCTTATCGGTAATACCGTAGCCTAGTGCCAGTGTATAACTGGTAGTAGGATTAGGCGTGAGACCATCCCAAGAGAGTCCGTATTGCACCGCTATCCCAAACCTATCTGTGATATCGTAAGTAAGTGGGATAAGAAACTCAGGTGCTACTTTTTGTCCGCTCAATTTGGCAAAATCTCCCGAGGCCAATTCTGGAATGTAGAGGTGTCCCAAGAAACCGATGCTCATTTTTTCAGATTTGAACAAGTTAGTCTTGAATCCGATGAAAGAGGTGGAGAAGCCACTTACAGGATCAAAAAACGAGTCAGCTGGTTGAAAATTAGCAGGCAACCAAGGGCCCGATTCTAATACATTATATTCATTTAGGCTATTTGAGTTAAAAGCTGTATTCAATCTTAATTCTATTCTATCAGTAAGTCCAAAACGAAATAGTGTCGTATTCATCGTAATGTTCTGTCTCTTTTCTTCCCACTTACCTGTTCCTGGAAACTTTCCTGTCATCTCCACTTTATTATTCTCTAAAATAAAACCAGTCTCTATCTGCAACGCTCCCTTTGGCACTACATTGGGACTTTCGGTAAAATCTGGGCGGTCGGTTTCTATCTGTGCGTAAAGTGCGGTACTCGTAAGCAAGAGTAATCCGATAAGTATCTTTTTCATAACTGTCACAAATTTATTGATTTATCCCTTCTAACAAGAATAAAAACGCAAACTCCTTGGCGGTTTCCCGCAGGGCTTCAAATCTTCCACTCGCTCCGCCATGGCCTGTTTCCATATTGCAATCCATGATGAGAATATTTTCGTCTGTTTTTTGCTCACGTAGCTTGGCTAGCCACTTGGCTGGCTCCCAATACTGCACCTGACTATCGTGCAATCCTGTGGTAATGAGCATATTGGGATAATCCTTTGCCTCTATATTATCATACGGCGAGTAGCTTTTTATGTAGTGGTAATACTCCTTATCGTTGGGGTTTCCCCACTCATCGTACTCGCCCGTGGTAAGCGGTATAGTGTCATCTAGCATAGTGGTAACCACATCTACAAACGGTACTTGTGCTATGACTCCTTTCCACAACTCGGGGCGATAGTTGATCACCGCACCTATAAGTAATCCACCTGCACTTCCGCCTTGGGCATATAGCTTTTGGGGTGTGGTGATTCCTGCTGTAATGAGGTGTTCGGCACAATCTATAAAATCGTAAAACGTATTTTTCTTGTTGAGTAATTTTCCGTCGTCATACCACTGTCTACCCAAATCCTCGCCACCACGTATGTGTGCTATCACGTATACAAATCCTCTATCTAAAAGTGTAAGCCGTATAGAGCTAAAATACGGGTCTAGCGAGTGCCCGTAAGAACCGTATGCGTAGAGTAAGGTCGGTCTCTGTACAATTTCACCTTCGGCAAAATCACTCAGAGTGACATCATCTCCATTTACCTTTTGGCTTTCACCCCTCAGCTGTTTTCTGTACACCACGCTCATTGGCACTTTAGCTCCGTCGCGAGCGGTAGCCCACATCCGCTTGCTTTCGTACAAGCTCTCGTCATAGCCGCCCAGTACTTCTTGCTGTTTTAGTAGGGTTTTGTCTTTGGTATCCATGTGGTAGTCGAACACACTGCTTGGTGTGGTCATACTTGTATAGCCAAAACGGAGGATATCCGTTTCAAACTCCGGATTAGTGCTGCTCCAGCAGTCATACGTCTCCGACTCAAACTGCATATAATGCTCCTCCTTGGTAGTCTGGTTTATGATTCGAATGTGATTTTGACCATTGCTACGCTCTTCTACCACCATATGATTTCGGAAGAGTTCGACTCCTTCTAGCAGGGTATCTTCCCTGTGAGCGATAACCTCCTGCCAATGCTCACGCTCGGTGCGTACTTCATCTGTTTGCATCAGTCTAAAGTTTTGAGCATCCCAATTGGTGACGATGTACCATCTGTCTTTGTAATGGGTGATACCGTACTCCAATCCACGTATTCTAGACTGAAAAAGCTTGAACTCGTCCTCCGGTTGAGATGAAGCAATCACCTGATATTCAGATGTAATACTCGCACCACTGCTTATCACTATGTACTTTTGGCTTTTGCTCTTGTACACTCCACAGTTGAATGTATCATCCGTCTCCACATACCTTACCTTGTGCTCTTTGGTCAAGATATTGTAGGACATTATCTTGTAGCTACGCAAAGTTTTTTCGTCTTTGAGCGTATAAAAAATCGTCTGATTATCAGCAGCCCAAGTCGCTCCCCCGGTAGTGCCCGGTATTTCCATTTCTTGCTTTTCGCCAGTCTTTAGGTTTTTGAGGTAGAGCGTATAGATTCTTCGGCTCACGGTATCTTCGGAGTACACACATAGCTCATTATTCTCGCTTATGGTAAAACTGCCTAGCTTATAGTAAGCGTGGTCTTTGGCCATTTCGTTTACATCAAAAACGATTTCTTCCTCGCCCGCATCTTCTAGCTTTCCATCGCCTTTTTTGCGACAGTAGATGGGGTACTCACCTTCGGTTATAAATCGAGTGTAGTACCAATAGCCATTTTTGCGGTATGGTACGCTGGCATCATCTTTTTTTATACGGCCCACCATCTCCTCGTAAAGGTCCTCCTGCAATTTTTCTGTGGGCTTCAGCACCTCTTTGGTATAGTCATTCTCCGCATTCAGATAATCCAGCACTTCTTGGTCTTCACGCTGATTGAGCCAGAAGTAATTATCAATACGTGTATCACCGTGTATTTGGAGTTCTTTGGGTGCTTTTTTCGCTTTTGGTGCTTGCATTGTGCAATGATAGTGAGGAGAGCTCAATTTGAGCAACTGAATACTTGCAATGCTCTGCTCAACTATTCTCCGTAACTTTGTGTCGATGCGAAATTTAACCATCATTATTTTTCTTGTGTCGAGCCTATGGGGTTGCTACTCTGGCGAAGAGATTGTATTCACGCCCGATGATGAGTTTATAGACGGTGGTTTGATACCGCTTACAGATTCTATACTTTCACTGGAAGCCTATCGAGTAGACGGTCAATGGAAATTTGAACATACCAACGGTCAAAAATGCGATTATCGCTTAACTGAAGATGCTAGAGAGAAGAGTGCAGATGCGTTTCCCGGCCCTGGCATAGACACTATATATACCATAGAGAAAATCAGATACAGAATGCTGACCACAGACCTAGGGCCCAAAATGACTATGAGAATACAGACCCATAGGAATCATAATCTTCTAGTAAATATTGCTATAAGTGACTATTTCAGCAACTCCCTTCAAATAGACGACAGTGTAAAAAGTACTTTTACTAACAGATCTGTGAGCTATCACGATACACTATTCCTCACCAATCATGATTTATATGACGTATATGAAATATCAGTAGCATCAGCAGCTACCGGAAGGTTAAAAGGCTTTTTCTATTCCACACAACGTGGGGTTATGGGGTTTTACGAAAATAGAGAAACAAACTATTGGGCACGGGTAGACTAAATATTGTACTCGCTTTCTTTGTTTTGCTATCGTGGGCCTGCGATAGAAGTCCTAAGTGTGTTCCTATAATATCTGATTTTGAGCAAGCTTACGATACTTTCCCATTTGGGAAAACAAAGTTTGCCACTTCATCATCTGGCATGAGAATAGCATACGGAACAAATCTAGGTGGTGGCTACACCTCTTATGATCAAGTAAATTGTCCTCGAGTTATCAAAAGAGTGAAATCCGCTTCACACTATTTCCAACTTCTGGGTATGGGAATATCTATCCGATTAGACGCAGCACCAAATGGTAACCACGTCACACTAATACAATACGTGAATAATGGACCCAATGAGGGGCATCAGCACGTCATATCTCATAACGTAGAAAGCAACAAACCGATGAGCCTAAAAAACAATGGCTATACGGGACTAAGGAACGACCACACATTCTATTCAGATATAGAAGCATACTTTGCTTCGGATATTACCTTACTTGATGAAACTTTCGAGGATATACTTGTTGTGAATATAAAAAGCGGTCTTCCACAAGAAAATAGGTTAATAAAAACCTACTATGTGCACAAGACTATTGGCTTAATAGGATTTGATATGACGGACGATACGCAATGGATAATGTGGTAAACAACCTCTCGACAAACGAATATTCGCCTACCTTTGTTGATACTAAAGCTGTGCTGCACTACACTACACATATCCACTCCGACGATGCCCAATGGGTAACCTTCGTACATGGTGCGGGTGGTAGCAGTAGTATATGGTATAAGCAAGTACGTGCTTTTCAAAAAGAGTATAATGTGCTGCTGGTAGACCTACGCGGACACGGAAAATCTAAAAAACCTATCTACGAAAAACTAAAACGTTACCAGTTTGACAATATAGGCAATGAAGTAATAGAGGTCCTAGACCATCTTAAGATTGCTTCTACCCATTGGGTGGGAATATCGCTTGGTACTATCATTATTCGTGAGATAACGGAGCGTTTCCCGGAGCGAACACGAAGTATGATAATGGGCGGTGCAATTATGAAAATGAACCTACGCGGTCAGGTACTTATGAGGTTAGGTGTAATACTCAAGTCGGTGGTGCCTTACTTACTGCTCTATCGATTTTTTGCTCATATCATTATGCCAAAAAAATCGCACAAGGAAAGTCGTAATCTGTTCATCAATGAAGCCAAAAAGCTTTATCAAAAAGAGTTTAAACGCTGGTTTACGCTAGTAGCAGACATTAATCCGCTATTAAAATATTTTAGGTTCAAAGACGCTGGAGTACCTACGCTGTATATTATGGGTGCTGAGGACCACATGTTTTTGCCCAGCATTACCAATATAGTAAAAGATCACCAAAGTGCTACCCTACACGTAGTACCCGCTTGCGGCCACGTAGTAAATGTAGAGCAACCGCATGTTTTCAATGATGTGGCAGTGAGTTTTTTGAGGGGGGTTTAGATAACTACCTTTTACATTAACAGCAACAGCAAGCAGATAACCCGGATATAGCAGATTTTCACTGATTGAATTTCCACGTTGATAAATCGATTCACCCACCCTGTATTTACAAAAACGTCAACCCAATAGGCACATCTGTAATCCATCCTGTGATGCTGTACCGCCTAACATTAGCAGGCAATACCTCGTGCTCGAGTTCAGACATAAAGATAGCGAAAGTACCAGCAACAGGATTTACCTTTATCTGCGTATGATCTTTGTAAATCAAAAGCTCGCCACCATCGCCTGGCTGCCAATCAGTAAGATAAAGCACAACAGTAAAAAAGCGATGCTGATTTTCTTTGAATCTATCTCTGTGTTTTTTGTAAAAAGAACCTTTCTCATAGATGGCATACATCAGTTCTATGTCTTTCAAAGGCAAAAAGAAGTGACGATTAAGCTGTGGGAATAGACCATTAACGAAGGCGGCATAGTCTGAAACGAGCCCATTCTTTGGCTCTCTGTCTATCCAAAGTTGGAATCTTTGCGTACGTCTTCGCTTACCGTTAGTGCTGCTCCTTTGCCTACTCCTGCTTTTTTAAATTGGTCTTGCCCATAATGCACATCCATATAAGCACGCAGATTTTCGGCAGCTTCGGGCGTTATCACATTCGTAGTGGAGTAATAACCCCTCGTTTCTATAGAAGACAGCATTTCTGAAATGCTGTCTTCCAATTTTATGGTGTTCAATACACGATGATCTTATTAATCGGTGGTGAAGGTAGTTGAAAGGAATGCACTACATTTATATTCTATCCAAAAAAGAGATAAAGCTGAGTAGCTCCCACAAACTCACTTAGTGTACTACCATTGCATCTCAAGATTTTGACAATATGCCCATATACGTTGTAACCAACTCTAATACAGAAGATTATAATTGTATTGATGCCATTACAGTGACTAGTTTTGAGCGGATATTGCTTTTGCTTCTTGATAAAAATCTACTCACAGACAACCTTAGCCCTTGGTCATAAATAGTAACATACCTAGCACATAAAGGCGGGCTTTGCACATCAGCTATTAAAGTTTAGCTTTGTAACGGAGTTCTAGAAGGGAAGTTGTTTAAGCTTTCTGGTTAGAAGTTGAAAAGAGAATTTTGAATTCCGAAGCTTCGGAACAAATTAGAAAGTTTAAACAACTTCATAGTATAGAGGAGAGGGTTTTTTTAGAAACAATAAAAATTACATCATAAAGAATATATGAGAAAGTACAATGTAGTGGGCGTCATGTCTGGCACATCTATGGATGGATTGGATATAGCTCACGTTACGCTAGAAGAGAAGGAACCAGGCAAGTGGGAGTATAGTATTAATGCTGGCATAACCGTAGCCTACGAAGAAAAGTGGAGACTTAGACTCTCCAAATTAAGGCACCAAAATTCTATGGTGTTTCACAAGACAGACCGCTACTACGGTCAGTTCATTGGCGAGCAAGTCAACACGTTTTTGAAAGACAATAACCTAGAAGCTGAACTCATTGCTTCTCACGGTCATACCGTTTTTCACCAACCAGAAAACAACGTAACTGTGCAAATAGGCGATGGTAATAGCATCACTGCTATGACAGGATTGCCCGTAGTTACCAATTTTAGGGCGATAGATGTAGTACTCGGTGGCGAGGGTGCTCCGTTGGTAGGTATTGCAGATAAGTATTTGTTTGGAGAATACACCATGTGTCTGAATCTAGGAGGATTTGCCAATATCAGTGTAGAGGTAAACAGCGAGCGAATAGCATATGATGTATGCCCTTGCAATATCGTGCTTAATAGAATAGCCCGAGAGTTTGACCAAGAGTACGATGTAGATGGTGAGATAGCAGAACGTGGCTCTATAGACTACGATTTGCTAGGAGACTTAAACGATGTGGAGTATTACAGCTACGCTCCACCAAAATCACTTGGGAGAGAATGGATAAGCTCCAATTTTTGGGGAAATGTAAGAAACAGTGAAGCCCACAAAGAAGATAAAATGCGAACCTTGGTAGACCATATTGCCCAACAAATAGGCAACAACATTGAAGATCTCACCAACGGAGAACCTGCAGGAAAACGCGTTTACATTACGGGAGGAGGAGCATTTAACAAATCACTCATCTCGCACATAGAATCGCACACCGATGCAGAGATTGTAGTACCCAATGAGGACGAAGTAAACTATAAAGAAGCACTGGCATTTGCTCTATTAGGCGTGCTCCGAGTAGAAAACAAAACAAACGTACTAAGTGCAGCTACGGGTGCGAGCAAAGACTCCGTAAGTGGCAGTTTATACGGCGATTTTTCTAAACTAGTGTAATGGAAGATTTATTAAAGAAATTTGAAAGTAAGCGGCCTGAGATCGTTTTCGAGTGGAAAGACTCTGAGACAGAAGCAGAAGGTTGGGTTGTAATAAACTCATTGCGTAACGGAGCCGCAGGAGGTGGCACACGCATGCGTAAAGGACTGGACAAGCGTGAAGTAGAATCACTCGCCAAAACAATGGAGGTGAAATTTACCGTGGCAGGGCCACCCATTGGCGGAGCTAAATCAGGTATCAACTTTGACCCCGCAGACCCTCGAAAAGAAGGTGTACTTCGCAGGTGGTATGCAGCAGTAATGCCAATGCTACGCAATTACTATGGTACCGGTGGCGATATGAATGTGGACCAATATGCTGAGGTTATTCCATACACAGCAGATTTGGGCGTATTGCACCCACAGGAAGGCGTAGTACAAGGATATTACAAAAACTATAGCAAGGTAGAAAAACTACAGGCCATCACCCGATTACAAAGTGGCGTATTGCTTCCTATCGTAGACGAGCGATTCACGCCAGACGTAAGCAAAAAATATAGTATATCAGATATGATAACCGGCTGGGGAGTAAGCGAAGGTGTTCGTCATTACTACGAGCTATGGGGAGGCACTATGAACCACAAAACAGCCATTATACAAGGTTGGGGAAATGTGAGTGCTGCGGCTGCTTTTTACCTAGCCAAACACGGTGTGCGAATAGTAGGTATCATAGATCGAGATGGTGGATTGATCAATAAGCAAGGTTACTCACTAGAAGAAGTGACTGAAATGTTTATCAACCGAGAAGGGAATAAGCTCAACGCAAATACTCCTGGGTTTATGTCCTTTGCCGAAACCAATGAGCAGATTTGGGACCTTGGTGCTGAGATATTTATACCCGGAGCAGCAAGTAGACTGGTGACTAAGGATCAGGTGAGTAGCCTGATAGATGGACAATGCGAAGTGATAAGCTGCGGAGCAAATGTACCCTTTGCCGACCCAGAAATATTTATGGGAGAAATAAGTATGTATGCTGATGCAAATATTGCCGTAGTGCCTGACTTTATTGCCAACTGCGGTATGGCTCGCACCTTCGGTTTTCTAATGAGTGAAAAAGGTGAGGTAGATGACGTAGAGATACTCAAAGACGCATCAGAAATCATAGGCAACCAAATGAGACGCCTACACCAATTCAACCCAAGAAGCACTGGACTTAGCGGCAAGGCCCTAGAGATGAGTCTTACTGACCTAGTAGACACTGGTGACACAAGTCACCGAAGTGGCGTAGGAGGAATGGCTTAATTCATAACACGATAATTTGTTAAAAGGCTCCTGTGGGAGCCTTTTTTTGTTTTGTAAGGTAGTATTATTCAGGCGTATGGCGTACATATCGATTTGTTCCAATTCTCATTACGGTTAATTCAGAAGTTCAACGATATTCATAAATCTGTATTCACGTATATTCGCCACTATGCGTTTTGTGTCTTTTCTCTTCCTATTTTCGCTTGTTCCGCGAGCCAACGCTCAATCTGACGCTATAGCTTCTAAACCCATTGCATTAAGTTCTTACGTAAATCCATTCATAGGAACTGGCGGTCACGGTCACACATTCCCTGGTGCGACAGTCCCTTTCGGGATGGTGCAGCTGAGTCCCGATACGCGTATAGACGGAAGCTGGGACGGGTGCAGCGGATATCATTATTCAGATTCGTTTATCTATGGGTTTTCGCATACACACCTGAGTGGCACTGGTGTGAGCGATTATGGTGATATATTGCTTCTGCCTTCGGCAAATCCTATCTCTTTTGATCCAGAAGAATACAAAACTAAGTTTAGTCATAAGGAAGAGATAGCAGAAGCCAATTACTACCAAGTAAACTTACCTAACAATGGCGTGAAGGTACGATTGACCACCGATACGTGGACAGGCATACATCAATACATTTTTGATAAAAATGAAGGATATGTATTACTCGACCTCAAACATCGCGACAAAACACTAGACTTTGACATTACCCAAGTCGGTAAGTACACCCTAGAGGGGTTCCGTATAAGCGAGGGGTGGGCCAAGGAGCAACATTGCTACTTTAGTATGGATTTCAACGCCCCTTACACCTCTATATCCTATAATGCGGATAGCAGTAAGGCGGTTTTGTATTTTGATAAACTCAAGAATAATACCTTAGAGTGTTACGTAGGAATATCATTCACATCGGTAGCAGGAGCGAGAAACAACCTTTTTCACGACATACGAATGGCGTATGAGTGGCCCAACTTCGAAAGTAAGATGCAAGAAGGTAAAGCTAAGTGGAACTCAGAACTGGCCAAAATAGAAGTATTTACAGCGGATGAAGACAAGAAACACATCTTCTATACTGCGTTATATCACTGCATGATTCACCCCAACATAGCTGAAGATGCTGACGGTAAATACCGCGGACATGATGGTAAAATCCATGATAGTCCAAACCATACGCAGTACACTGTCTTTTCGCTATGGGATACGTATAGGGCACTTCATCCATTGATGACTATTATTGATGAGCAGCGAACGACTGATTTTATCAATAGTTTCCTAGAAATCTACAAGCAAAGTGGCCGATTACCCGTGTGGGAACTGGCGAGCAATGAGACCGATTGTATGATTGGATACCATAGCGTGAGTGTGATAGCCGATGCGTATATGAAAGGTATACGAGGGTTTGATACCACGCTTGCTCTAGAAGCAATGGTCGCCAGTGCCAATGAAGATATTTTTGGGCTGGATAGCTATAAGAAGTATGGATTTGTAAGAGCAGAAGATGAGTCGGAGAGTGTGAGTAAGACACTGGAATACTCGTATGACGATTGGTGTATAGCCCAAATGGCAAGAAAAATGGGAGAGGATAGTATAGCCGATGTATTTTACAGGAGAGCAGAAGCTTGGCGAAACATCATTAATCCAGAAACGGGCTTTGCTACACCACGACTCAATGGCGATTGGCTGCCGAATTTTGATCCTAAAGAAGTGAATCTCCACTTCACAGAAGCCAATAGTTGGCAGTATAGTTTTGTGCAGCACGAGGCAGGAATCTTAGGTTCATCAGAAGATTTAGAAAAACGCCTAGATGCCCTTTTTGCTGCTAAAGAACAAACGAGCGGAAGAACACAATCGGACATTACCGGGTTAGTGGGTCAGTATGCCCATGGAAATGAACCAAGTCATCACATTGCCTACCTATATGATTATACAGCTCATCCTGAGAAAGGGCAAAAAATAATTAAACAGATTTGCGATTCATTTTATACCAATACTCCAGATGGATTAATAGGTAACGAAGACTGCGGACAGATGAGTGCATGGTATGTATTTAGTGCTTGTGGTTTCTATCCAGTTGCACCAGCCTCTAAAAATTATCTTTGTGGAGAGGGTAGCTTTAAGAGAGTTGTAATTCACAATGGAGAAAACGACATATTAATAACTGAAACAGAGGACAACTATGGCACACCTATAGTCAATGGAACAAAATCCAATTATTTTAAGCATTCTGCCTTTGCTTACAACTCAAAACTAACGTTTTCTAGGACCGCTAGATTCATAAGTTCAATACCTATTGATATGTCATTTTCTGAAGTGAAAATTGTACAAGATTTTGTAGAGACCCCATTAATGCTTGGAAAGGATATATTCCAAGATTCTACGATTATTGAAATCAAACCTTTAAATCCAGACAATTTCATAACCTATTGGCTTAATGATGATGACAAGTCTCATCATTATTCAGGTCCGTTTACGATACGAGGTACGACAAAAGTGAGAGCTTACGCGTCTAAACGGGTAATAACTGTTCATAGAAACGGTGCAATGATGGACAGTTTTCATGCCAGCCCAGCTATCTCTGCTACCTTCTACAAGAAACCAAACAACTGGACCAGCACACCAAGCATACCACCCAACTCACAATATACAGGTGGTGGAGCAGATGCACTCATAGATGGAATAAAAGGAACAGAAAACTGGCAGGCCGGCCGCTGGCAAGGATATCAGAATGAGGAAGTGACGTTTGACCTAGATTTTAAAGTAACTAAAAAGGTGAGCCAAGTATCAGCTAGCTTTGTGCAAGATGCTCGCTCGTGGATACTGATGCCGAGTAAGGTAGAAGTATACCACGACGGTGAATTGGTGGGGAGAATCGTCTACTTACCCAATGCATTTACCGAAGGGAATTTCTTAGAAACATTCATCATCCAACTAGACAAACGCGTGAAAACCGATAAACTACAAATAAAAATATACTCTGCAGGCAAATTGCCCAAAGGACATCCCGGTCATACGATGGATGGAGATGCATTTTTCTTTGTGGATGAGATTAGCGTTGATTGAGACACTCCAAACTGTCATTATCCCCGCATTTCTAAAGTTTAACTTTCAATTTGTGGCGATAATTATAAATATTACCGTAATTCAAAAATTTAATTCTACATCACGAGATGTGCACGTAGTGAACATTCCCGAGCTAATAAGTAGGTATAGGTGAGGAGTAATTTACTCTACTATTTCTAACAGCTCTACAATGAACACAAGCGTAGAGTATGCCGGTATTTTGCCCATTGCTCTTGAGCCGTAGGCCAAATTTTGAGGTATGTAAAGTTCCCAAGTGCTACCTACTGGCATCATTTTTAGGGCTTCGGTCCAGCCAGGTATTACACCATTCACACCAAAGGCAATTGGCTCGCCACGATCGTAGCTACTATCAAATTTTGTTCCGTTTATCAGTGTCCCGTGGTAATGAGCTTTTACCGTTTGCCCATCGGTAGGGATAGGTCCTGTGCCTTGTTGTATCACCTTATATTGCAATCCACTTTCGGTCACTTTCACACCCTCTTTCTTCTTGTTTTCTTCCAAAAATTCAGTGCCCGCTTGAGTGAAATCAGCCACTTTCTTCTCTTTAGCTTCGGCAAGGTATTCACTTACTACCTGCTGAGACTCTTGGCCGCTCATATTTGCATGATTGTACTCCATCACGTCTTTCACTGCTTCTTTGAACACTTCATAATTCAGGGTATCTATACCTCCGTTTTTTAGGCTTGCGGCAATGTTCATCCCAATGGCGTATGATACGCTATCTACTTCAGTAGCTAGCGGAATATGTGAGTGCTGAGCAATAGAAACATTGGCCAAGCTCAATATGATAAGTGATAATACAATATTCTTCATAGATGCAATATTACTAAAGGGACGTTGATTTCTGAGTAATCTAAGCCTAAAGCCGATTAATACTCTCTGAGCTGGTTGTATTTTTTGTCTAACCGCCAGTTAAACTTGCGAATAAGTGCCTTAGTATTGGCTATTCCTCCAAAACAATCTGAAAATCCATTGCTGTTTTTAGGATTAGACGAATGGTAAGGATAGGGGAATTCTGTACTATTCAGCTTACTGTCTAGCAGATAGATACCATTACTCTCGGGGTCGGCCAAGCCACCGTAGTGCTTGCCAATGACCGCAAAATGGACCACGTTAGGTTGCTTACTCACCACATCTATTTCCGAGTCGTGAAGCAATCTATAAGCGGAGTAGGTATAATTGGTAGCTAATAATGAATCCAGCTGCTCAAAGGTGTAGTCGCTTTCACAACCTCTATTGATAAAATAGAGTGTATCGTTTTGCAGTCGCTTAAGGCTCATCCTAGCTTGATACACATCCTCGGGCACCTCAGCATTCGTATTGAAATTAAAATTATACGCTATGGTAAAATGACTAGGTATCGCATCGTAAAAACCATTTGTCTCTGTTTTATTAGCAATGTAGGTGTAGCCAAAATCGATAGAACCATTATCCTTGCTCTGAAACTCTAGCCCCGCATAAAATCCGTGTGAGAATCTATTTTCCAATTGATCTTGGAAAAATACAGTAGGAATAGAGTCGCTATTCCCTCTGTATCGCCTAGACGCATTTATCACAAACGTAGGGACATAACCCAAAACAAGATTTACACCTTTGGCTTGCGAGAGTGGTTTTTTGAATGCTGCGAGTAGATGAATATCTTCTACTGTAGTTTGAGAAGCAAGAGTGTTCACCCAATAGCGTTTATAACCTAGCTTACCGTACAGATAATTTTTATTCAAGCAATATGAAGCAAACATATCTCCACCTACACCATAGGGGGGCCTGTCATCATTAATGCCTGTTGCTGTTGCGATAGTAGCAAAGGGACTTACTCCAAAACTCAATCGTTGATTTACCACCAAGGAGTCTTGAGCCACTAGCGTAACTGCCGAAAATGTCAACGCAATAATTACAAGTACATTTCTCATTTATATGTACAAAAATACACCGTAGCAGGCAGATACAGCAACAACATTGATAAATGCAACGATGAGTTTACCAGAGGCGGAAAACTTATGTCATTGATCTACTCGAACGAAATTTTCGTGTCGTATACAAACTAGATCTCTTGCCCTTTAGAGTTGATAAACGTAACTTTACCATCCTTTTTTACCTTCGCCCAGCCATCTTTTTCTATGCCAAACATGTCAATAGATTCATATTGAGGGGATACTACTTCTTCGCCTTTATCATTAATGAAACCCAAAAGTCCGTCTTGCTCTACTAATGCCCAGTTGGTGCGGTAGATGTCAAACATGTCGATAGATGAATATTGTGGAGATACCACTTCTTCTCCTTTATCATTGATGAAACCCAAAAGTCCGTCTTGCTGTACTAATGCCCAGTTGGTGCGGTAGATGTCAAATTCGCCTATGGCATCATACGAAGGTCCCGCATCAAAGCTCGAAAGTAGGATAAATGCAAATAGATAGATGGGGAATTTCATCCGTCTAAATATAATGAAGTTGTTTTCAATATTAAAAATTTAACTACTCACTCATAACTAAACCGAATCAACTCCTTGGTCTTGCCATCGGCTAAGAGCACTTCTTTTTGGGATGGTCTGTTCTGATTATCATAGGTATACACCTCATGAGATTCTGTATCTAGTATTCCCTTTTTGTATCGCTTCACATTTTTGGCAGTTACGTTGCCATTTGTATCATAGTGAGTAACCCACTCCCCGGTTATTTTTCCATTATAAAAATTTTGGTAAGCGTGTTTTAACTGTGTTTTACCATTTTCATCATACTCAAAACTGTCGGTTTGAATATATTCGTTGTCTGTCTCGTTGCTTCTGGTAAGCACAAGCAGATTTCCATACTTATTTCTCTTTTTAACGGTTTTTATCAACTTGCCTCTGCTATCCGTGGCTAGCGAAACTTCGGTTACTGTGCTGTCTGCATCATACTCTTTGCTCGTACATATTGTAGATGTATCCTTGTGTTTCAGTATTTCTACACCTTCTTCCTTGCACTCAAAACTCCACACATATTCTTGCTGACCTTTGGCATTGTATAAGGTCGTTTGCTTGGCAGATTTGTTTGGATAATACTCATTTACCCACGTGTACTTGAGCTTTCCTTTTTTGTAATAATAGTCTTTGGAGCGTAGAGTTATCGTATCTAAGCTACCCTGTATGTTTTGCTGAGTCGTATCTCCTTTTTTGTTTAGCTCAAAGAAATGTAAACGCACATCACCTTGGGTGTAGTAGTCGTGTTGTGTGACTTTGGTAAGCTGTCCTTTTCTGTTGATTTGTTCTGCTCTTTGGAGATTGCCCTTGTCATTGTAGGTATATGCGTAGCTCCACTTTGCAGGTTTGCCATCCCTCCCACCAGAAAATGCTGTAATTCTTCCGGTGGTATCAAAAGCAAATTCCCAAAAGAATACTCGTGTTCTTGGTTTACCATTGTCGCGATAGTATTGTCTTTTTTGCACCATCTGGGTCAGGTTGCGAGATTTGGCATACTCTGCTTGTTTGTTATAAGTTACTGGAAAGTCTGCATAATACCTCCCCCAAGAGTGTGTCCTGTAGCGGAGCCAATACAGGTGGTCGTTGGGTGCTACGTTTTGTGCCAACACACTGCTGCATATCATGGACATGAGGAGAAGGGTCAGTCCAATTGGTTTTGCTCGTTTCATATCTAATAGTGAATTAAGTGATCCTAAAAGTTTCATATTTCAAATAACGAAACATTTAACTTCATTAATATAATATAAGCATATCAACTTTTAACATACTACCCAGCGAGTAGGACATTAGAATAAAACTGTACTAACAAGGCTATATTAGTCCAGCCTAAGGAAGAAGTTATTATCTAAATTACTCCCATTAACTATGTATAGTTTATCATTATAAATAGTCATAGCACCTACTGATGAAGGCACACTAGATGGTAGCTCCACCCACTGTGTACCATCCCACTTTATTACATATGGAGAATAAACATCGCCTGCTTCTTCAAAATCACCTCCTACTATCAGCTCCTCACCATTAGCTAAGAGAGATAGTACTACGTCATATTCGCCCTGAAATCCGCCATCTAAGTCTGACCAAGACGAACCATCCCAGATAGCAATACCATTACACTCTCGGCCATCTGCTTTTTTGAATCTTCCGCCCACAGCTAACTTACCATTATATACTGTAGCAGTATATGCGGTTCCATCTAAGCCTCCACCTAGCTTTTCCCACTGGCTACCATTCCATCTAGCTATACCTGACATCTCTTCACTTCCTGAAGCACTGAACCCACCAATAGCGTCCTTTAAATCATTGAGATATAAACTTATACTGTCATTATAAAATATCTCTCCGCTTTTATTTAATTGCTCCAGTGAAAAATTTGCTCTATACACAAAGTCTTCATACTCCTTTCTATCAAAGCTTCCTTTAATCTTATTTTTATCTGAGTAATACTCAAACAGTGAGCGTACTCTACTAGCACTTGTCTCATTTAGCTCTGCTGGCTCAAAAGAAGAATTATAGTAAGGTTCTAGCACATGCTCTAAGGTCTGTGCTCTCACATCTAGTAGGCAGTGAAAAAAAAGCACAAAAAGGAATGACAGCCTGATTGTGAATGTGTTCTGTTTAATGGAAAGCATTAACCTTTAGTCAATTAGAATTGAAATTCCTAATATGTCACGAAGATATTAAATCACAATAAAATTCTCATATACAGATGCAATATTTATTATTGCAAGGTGAGTACAGCCGTATACATGATACCCAATTTTATAGGAGAGTTTGACAAGGAGTACCTACCCAAACGCACCTTGGAAGAAACCTATAAAATCACCCATTTCATAGTCGAAAAGGTGAAAACCGCACGTGCATTTCTAAAGGCAATAGAACATCCTACGCATCAAAATGATTTCGTGTTTGTTGAGCTTGATAAGCATAACAACTACGAAGGTTTTAAGCGATTTTTTAATGAACACATCGCTGCTCACAGCATAGGCGTACTCTCCGAAGCTGGCCTCCCTGCCATAGCCGACCCAGGTAGCGAGGTGGCTAAATACGCACATACGAAAGGAGTGAAAGTGGTGCCTCTGGCTGGCAGCTCATCACTCTTCTTAGCTCTGATGGCTAGTGGGTTCAATGGTCAAAATTTTAAATTTAATGGCTACTTACCCATTGATACACGTGAGCGGGTAAAGGCACTTAAAGAAATGGAGAATCGCTCTCGTAAGGCTTCTCAAATTTTTATGGAAGCTCCGTATCGCAACAATCAGTTTATAGAATTTCTTATCAAAAACCTGCAAAACGACACCAAACTGTGTGTAGCGGTAGATATAGAAAAAGAAGGCAAAGAAACCATCATATCCAAACCTATATCTGCATGGAAACCACGCGAAATAGAGCTGCATAAGAAGCCTACTATTTTTATTATTGAGGGATGACTTATATTTTAATATGAAAAATTGATTGCCAGTGTTTTGCGTGATATTATTTTCGATTTACATAGATTTTATTTTCATATTACATAAGATTAACTTTAAATATTTGAATAGCCAGAAGGTGGTGAAATAGCTACTTATTGCTGGTAAGTCTTGTGCTATCTGCAGATTTGTAGACCATCACCGTTACAAATCCCAAAGCAGCCTTGGAGTTTGCTTCGGCTACAGAACCTTGTACGGTATAATCGCCTATTTGTGCCGATGAACTAAAATAGCATAGTACAGTGCTTTTTCGTTTTGTGAGGGTTCTTTTCTATGATACGCCACAAGTGTGACGGTGATTATTCTAACGTATTTGTTCATTAACATAGAGTGTAAAAACGGATAGGTGTATGAAATGTTCTCCCAATAAAATGCCTATTGGAACCAGTATATAAATTTCAGGATTAACGCTCGGTTTTTTAAGCCCAAATCTACCGTTTCGTAGTTTTCGGAGTACACGAGGTAGAAATCGGACAACGGCCTAAACCTCCACTGCAACCGCGAATTGATGTTGAAGTTTTCGGCTTGTGTGTTGTACTGAAAAAAAGTAGTAAAAAATATGGACTTAGTAAACGATAACTCAGCAGAAGCTCCTAACAGATGAATGTCTACATCCTTTTGAAGATGAGGCATATCCAGCCTGTTAAAGTTGTACGAAGCCCCAAAAGTACCCCAAGGCTGCCAGCGATAGTTGAGCTCAGATTGTAGATTGGTGCGGTGCCCGTTGTAGTATTCTCCATAAAATCCTACAAGTTTGGCATTGAGCGGTTTACGAGGATTGGTAGTGTAGGTTACCCGCATATTTTGATAGCGATATCCACCTGCATCTATGGCTGAATCACCTGTGAAGGTAACATCCGTATCAAAGTATAAATAGGTGTACCATTGGTTATAATGCACCAGGAGTTCACTCGTATTTTTGAACAGTGCCTCGTAGCCATATCGCAGCTGATTATCAGTAAGGCGGTAATCTTTGTCGGTATACCTATCCAAGTAAATACTCGGGCCGTGGTATATAAATTTGCTCGATTTTTTAGGATAAAAACGATAACGAAACATGGGCTCTAGTCTCCAATATCCTTTGCGTTCTACACTGTCTATCAGGGGATTGTACCTATTGACACGCGGCACAAAACCTACTTGGGCTTCATAATTTTCGCCTACATACTCGTGATTCCACATTGCAAAAAAACTGGGCGTGGAGTACGCATACCACGATGCGTGAGTATAATCATTGGGCAATTTAGTAGGGCTAAAACTTTTATGCAAAAACACCTTTCCTGCGTGTTTTCTGTCGCTAGATGCGAAGTTAAAATCTGTCCCTATCATCCGATTAAATTCCGATTTTACAAACTCACCTTCCTCTATTGTCGACCTATTTACGCCTATTACACCTAGATTTGAACTCTCACCAATTTGCCGCTGTATGGCCGCTACGCTAAAGTTTTGAGCTAGACCCACCGATGTTCTGTCGGTTTGCATATTCATCACGCCTACTCGCCAGTCATCTCCCACTTTTCCGCTTAGCCTTGCTCCGCCTAGTATAGGGATGGCCGTACCGCTTTGCAAACCAATACGCCTGCTAAAAAATGGGCGTATCTGCCTGAAACCAAAGTTGGCAAACAAGTCGCTATTTTCTAAAAAGAAATTACGACGCTCGGGGAAAAAGAGGCTAAATCTACTCAGATTCGTTTGTTGCCTATCTACCTCTACTTGCGAAAAATCTGGGTTTACCGTAAGATCTAACTGTAGGCTAGACGTAACTGCAATTTTAGCATCTATCCCAGCATTGCCTATTGGCTTTGTAGCTGTTGCAGCCTTGTAGTCTTTGCTCACACCGCCGCTTAGGTATGGTATGAGTGCTACGTATTTTTTAGGCTTCGCCAATGGTTTATCCCACAGGAGTTTGCCACAAAAATTGAGCGTAGCAATATTAAAATTACGCGGAACGGCAGCCCAAGCTGAGCTTTCATTGCGTTTGAGGTCATTTCGCGTAAAGTTTATGCTCCACTCATTCCCTCCTTCTTTGAAACGAATACTATTAAACGGTATCGCCATTTCAACAAACCATTTGCCATCGCCCACCGAAACAGCCGAATACCATAGGTTATCCCACGAGGTAGAGACACCAAAATTGCCTCCTCCTTGTATGACTCCTTCGCGTTGCACTCCTCGCGGATTTACCGCAAAACTGAAGCCATTGGTTTTGTCATTAAACGGATCTAAAATCACCGAAAATGCATCAGACCTTGGATAACTAAAGTCGCGTTTAAGACTCTGTATCACATAATCGCCAGGTAGCTCGTCGTAGCATATTGCAGCTACATAAATATTTTTATCATCGTAGGTGAGCATTACCTCTGTTTTGGTTTGAGCATAGGCTGTGTCTATAGGCGTACTGATATAAAAGTCTCCCGCTTTGGCGGTTTGCTGCCATACCCCTTCGCTCAAAATTCCATCTACTTTTACCTTATCTGTAGATTTTTGTATAGAATAACTAGGTAGCGGTTTTTGAGCCCACAGGCTGCAAATAACAAGACAAAAAAGTATGGTGTTAACTATCCTCAAGGCTGGTGCAAACGTAATAAATACGAGTGGCTAAAAGAATAATATAATGGTAAAGCCAACTTTGTGACAAATGGGTGTAGCTAGTTTTTTGATCCTTGAAAATCTGCTTAAACAAGTCCAATCTGCGTTATCTTGGTACTTTTTTGTTTGATGGTACACATTAGTAGGTCTTTACCATCACATAAAAGATACCTTCGCGGCCGATAAAAATCCACGCACAACCGTATGAAACGCATCAACCAATACAAAAAGCTTTTCGGAGTAGAAGGAGACATAGACCTACAAACGCTAAAAACTAGCTACCGCAACCTAGTAAAAGAGTGGCACCCCGACAAACATACGGCTGATGATACCAAAAAGGAAGAAGCCGAAGAGATGAGTCGTCAGATCACAGATGGATATGCATTTCTGCAAAGTATAGCTCCCGAAACCATAGCCAAAGGGTTGGATGAGTACACCAATACTATAGAAAATGCTTTCATAGACGATCTACAGCATAAGAGTCTTTTGTTGGAAATCACCTTTACCGATGGGGCTACGTATGAGTACTTTGGGGTGAATAAAAATTTGTTTTCTAAACTAGTGAATGCCGACAAAATGCAGCGTTTCGCTCGTCGCAATATTTTTAATTCGTTTACCTATCGTAAGTCTAAACGTACCGTAGAGGCAGAGTAGTTTTACTCCACGGGCTGAAGCCCGAGGTAAAAATCTTTCATTAAAATCAATTTGGCAAGTCTTGAGCCCCGCTTTAAACTGCGAAGCATCTTCGTGGCTTTAGCCTAGCCTATCCATCTTGAACTTCTCTTCAAACTCCCTGCACTCCTCTTCAAAACTTTTTTTACTATGATGTTACTCCTGCATAAAGATATAACTCCGTACCCTCGGTATTATTGATTCTGAAACCGAAACTGCCCAATATTATGCCTGCCAGCCAAACTTGCTGCTGGTCAACTCATTCTTATTTATCCAAAAAGAGGACTCTCCTTTTATTAGTTGTGCTATCTCAGCTATCGTCTGGTTTGAATCCAAAGACACCAGGCAATGGCAATACTGCGAATACCCGTTCACCGCATCTATAAAAACACCTGTCTTCGCTACATTTTCTTTGATGTGTTTCCATACTTTCGATCGCTTTTCTGGTGTATCTAAAAACGAGTATGAATTTTAAGTGGTAAAAACCAGATGAACGTAGATTTTGATCAATGGCATTCCTCAAAAATAAGAAAGTTAGGCTAACGCCTATTCGTGCTGCGTCACGTTCCACAGGCTGAAGCCTGTGGTAATTATTTATTAACGAACGGCTAAAGCTAGAGGTAACTAGTCTTGATTCTAAAGCAATTAATTTCGCGGGGCTTTAGCCCCGCGAACAAGCCCCTCTCACAACTTCCTCCACACACTCCGGATTGAGTAGGGTAGATATATCTCCCAGGTTTTCGAACTCGTCTGCCGCCACTTTGCGGAGTATGCGACGCATTATCTTGCCACTTCTTGTCTTAGGTAGTTCAGAGGTAAACTGTATCTTCTCAGGCTTGCATATCGGCCCAAGTGTTTTGGCCACCAGATTTTTTATCTCTTTTTCCACCTGTTCTGAGTCCTGTGTCAAGCCATCTTGAGTCTTCATCGTTACATACGCATATATACTATTTCCCTTCACGTCATGCGGGTAGCCCACCACTGCACTTTCAGCCACGTTGGGGTGTTCGTTTATTACATTTTCTATTTCGGCGGTGCCTAGGTTATGGCCACTCACTATCACTATATCGTCTACTCTCCCCGTTATCCTGTAGTTGCCCTCGGCATCTCTCTTGGCTCCATCTCCCGTAAAATATTTACCCGAAAAAGTACTAAAATACGTATCGGCATACCGCTGATGATCTCCGTATATCGTGCGTGCCATGCTCGGCCAAGGGTGCTTTATGCAGAGTCTGCCTTCTTGTGCTCCGTCGGGCAGTTCTACTCCATTTTCGTCCATCAAGCACGGCTGTATCCCGGGCAGTGGCAATGTAGCATAGGTAGGAATATCCTTTGTCACGCCCGCTAAGCTGCTTATCATTATTCCGCCAGTTTCGGTTTGCCACCACGTATCTACTATCGGGCAATTCTTCTTACCTATATGCTCATCATACCATTCCCATGCCTCTAGGTTTATGGGTTCGCCTACCGTCCCAAGGGTTTTTAGGCTGCTGAGGTCGTGCTTAGTTACCAAGCTCATATCGCACGTAGCCAGCGAGCGTATAGCCGTAGGTGCCGTATAGAATATATTTACTTTATGCTTTTGTACCACCTCCCAAAAACGACCCATATCTGGGTAGCTCGGCACTCCTTCAAACATCACCGTAGTAGCCCCTGCACTGAGTGGGCCGTATACGATATAGCTATGTCCTGTAATCCAACCTATGTCAGCCGTGCACCAGTATATATCGCCTTCTTGATACTGAAAAACATTCCTAAAGCTATAGTTAGCATACACCATATATCCGCCACACGTGTGCACCATCCCTTTGGGCTTGCCCGTACTGCCGCTCGTGTAGAGTATGAATAGCATATCCTCCGCATCCATCACCTCGGCAGGGCACACATCGCTCGCCTTGGCAAACTCATCTTGCCACCACACATCCCTACCGTACACCATCGGTATTTTGCTATTGGTGCGGTTGAGTACGATTACTTTTTGCACGCAGTCGCAGCTTTGCAATGCCTCGTCTGTTATGTCTTTTAGTGGTGTTATTTTACTTCCTCTGTATCCGCCATCTGCCGTTATCACTATATTGCATTTGGCGTCCATTATCCTATCGCTCAAACTCTTAGCACTAAATCCTGCAAACACTACCGAGTGCACCGCTCCTATCCTCGCACAGGCCAATACCGCATATGCCAACTCCGGAGTCATAGGCATATAGAGGCATATCCTATCGCCTTTTTTAGCACCGTTAGCCTTTAGCATATTGGCTGTTTTATTTACGTTTTTGGCAAGTTCACGGTAGGTGATATGCAGCGGTTTTTCATTAGGATTATTCGCTTCAAAAATGATGGCCGTCTGCTCCCCTCTCTTCTCTAAATGTCGATCTATGCAGTTTTCTGTTATATTCAGCTTAGCTCCTTCAAACCATTTTACACCTAGTTTACCTGCCTCTGGACTCATAGTGTAGCTCAGCACATTGTCCCACTTTTTGTGCCACGTAAATTCCTTTTCTGCAAAGTCTCTCCAAAATTTTTCAGGATCGTCCAAACTCGCTTGATACGCCGCGTTATATTCTGCTTGGGTATTTACTATGTGCTTCATTTGGCTGCAAGATATTACGAATTTTTTATTTTCCTCTCAGGGTGTGTCCACGGCTCCGTGTGCTTCGCACTTGTGCCGCCTTGTTTGACTTAAAAAAGGGGATGCTTGGTGCAAATGAAGAAGGACGTAGCGAGCCTAAGATAGACACCTTCATAAAGGTTTCGAAGCACTTTAAGGTGTCTAGAGACCCACTTATTGCCAGATAACTTACTGTAAATCAGCTACTCAAATTTAGCACCGACATAAACGAACACGTAGAGCAAAAAAGTGATTCTGATATTATTAGCATTACTTTGGTTGGCAATGCTAAAATAAATAGCTTAATGGTCGACTCTTGGGATGATACACTTCTATCTGGTGTCGATTCGATTCACATTCCTGTAAAAACTGAGGTTATTCTCGCATTTCAATGCAATCCTCTGTTAAGTATGCAATATACATCGGCATCATTATCGCCGGGTGATATTATGATCGTGACTGATACTCACACCAATAGCAAAAGCAAAAACACCTACGCAGTGCTCTATATGAAACAGCTACTACAAATAGATAGCACATTTATAGACGGCATCATACGGAGTACATTGGCACCACCTATCCCCGCACAAGACTGTGCGAAAATATGGAGGGTAGCTGCCAAGCTAAACACCAATTAACCACCCCAAAACAGTGAAACCATTCTAGACCGACTTACTGCTTTGGAGAGGGAAGTGAAGCTGCTGAAGAGTCAGTCTTGAAATTATTTAGCAAAATAATCTCGCTAGACTATCCGTTTTCGTAGTACCGAAATATGATAGAACCTAAAAACATCCTCCTTTTGCTTATCTTAATTATCTCCACTTTACAAATTCATGCTCAAGAACCAATACAACGGATTGAGTATTCCGTTCATTTTGAGTCGGACCAATATCACCTCACAAAAAACGAAGCTGAGCTACTCCATAGTTTTGTGGACTCTCTACAGCAGTATGATGTGAAACGCATTTACCTTACTGGCCATACCGATAGTGATGCAGATAGTTTGTATAACGTAGAACTGTCTAAAAACAGAACAACTGAAATTAAAAAACTACTGAGCATCAGGGGGATAGATAGCAATGTGCTGAGAATGACATACCACGGCGAAGCAAAACCAGTAGCCGCCAATAGCGATGAAAAAAGCAAAGCTCTAAACAGAAGAGTGCATCTACGTGTGCTCTACACGCTCAGAAAAGTTAGTCTTGAAAAAAAGGAAAATGAACTAGACCAAACTCCAAAAGATACGTGCCAGGGAGACACCACCATTGCACTCCCCCAAGGGACACTACTTACACTGAATACGTGTGAATTCTTGAAGAAAAAAGACTGTGTCAATTTTGAAGAAATACTCACCCCAAGTGCTGTACAGAGAAGAAATGTAAACACCGTAGACAATAGAGAAAACCCGCTAGTAAGCTTTGGAATGTTTGCCATTGATGCGAGACCCGGATGCCAAAAAACTTGCTTGACTGCTCCTTTGACAGTTAATATTCCATTCCCAAAATCTAACTGTTATCGTGGTACTCCGTCATTATTCGATCTCAATACACGCAACTCTTGGAGTAGAACAAGAGGCAATAACGGCCAAGTACGAGTAGTCACGATAAACGGAGCTAGATACTTCCAATTCACCATTGCAAACCCGTGCAGCAATACCATGAAAAACTTGGACTGCAAAGTAGAACGGCCACCCAAAGTAACCTTTAGGGTAAACCGAAATTTTACCATCGACAGCATCGTACTTTATGATAGCTGCCCATTTTACAACTATACACTTACACCCGGAAAAAATAAGAGTGCACACAAGATAAAGAAAGAAATGCCGTGTTTTGTTGGTGACGGGTATATGAAAGTTACCTTATCTGAGAAAAACGGTAAAAGGCTACTAATCTCGGCACAACGACCGTATGAGCTGGCCAAACGCAGGATATTTAGCCGCTGTGGCAAAAGAAAAGATGAACCTCGTGTAAAAAATGAAAAAGGACTCTTGAAATTTAGAGAAAGACCATTGTATCGAAGATATAAAATCAAAAAGTACCAAATTGAAAGTGCTCGGACCTGAAAACTCGCCCAAACCAATCCACTAATCAATCGTTAAACAACTACAACATAACCACATGCTCAACTTCGAATTACAAAACCCCGTAAAAATTCTTTTTGGTAAAGATCAAATAGCCAAGCTACCCACCCAACTGCCCAAAGATGCCAATATACTTATGCTATACGGCGGAGGAAGTATCAAAAAAAATGGTGTATATGACCAAGTAGTTGCAGCTCTGAGTGATTATAATTACACGGAATTTGGCGGGATACCTGCTAACCCTGAGTATGAAGTATTGATGGATGCCTTGGCTATTATCAAATCCGAAAAAATAGATTTTCTACTAGCAGTAGGTGGTGGCTCGGTAATAGATGGAGTGAAATTCTTAGCATCGGCCGCATTATACGAAGGTGAGGAGCCTTGGGATATATTGGCTAATGGGATTCGTACGAATAAAGGAATGCCATTCGGTACAGTACTTACCTTGCCTGCTACCGGAACTGAAATGAATAGCGGCTCGGTAATATCTCGTAGAGAACTCGGTGAAAAACGTGCTATGGGTGGACCTGGACTCTTTCCAAAGTTTAGCATACTAGACCCTACTGTGGTGGCTACCATACCAAAGCGGCAGTTGGCCAATGGCATAACTGACGCTTTTACACATGTCATGGAGCAATATATGACGTACCCCATTGGTGCCGATTTGCAAGATAGATTTGCTGAAAGCATAATGAGCAGCCTCATAGCCACCGCTCCTAAGGTGATGGCAGACCCAAGCGACTATACTGTAGCTGCTAATTTTATGTGGTGCTGCACCATGGCTCTCAACGGATTAATACAAAAAGGAGTGCCAACCGACTGGGCCATACACGCCATGGGTCATGAGCTTACGGCTCTGTATGGCATAGATCACGCTCGTACATTGGCTATCATAGCACCGAGACACTACACCCACTTTTTAGAAAATAAAAAAGAAAAACTTGCTCTGTATGGAGAACGCGTATGGAATATCACCGAAGGAACGGTGGAAGAGCGAGCTAAAGCTGCCATCGCTAAAACGGAGGCATTCTTCCACTCAATGGATATACCTACTCGTCTAAGCGATTATACCGATCAGTACGCAGGCACTGCCGAAAAAGTAAGCGAAACACTACGTGAACGCGGTTGGGTAGCTCTAGGTGAGCATAAAGCAGTGACCCCTGAGGCCGTAAAGGATATTGTGGAGGGGAGTTATTAGGAATAAGTTTAAATCTAAGTTTAAGGCTAAGACTACATAAAAGCCCAATCCGTGTAAATCTGCCCGATCCGTGTCATCCGTGTGCAGAGTAGAGAAGCTTAAGCTTAAATCTAAAATTAAGTTTAAACTCGCCAACTTATCAAATCCGTGATAATCTGCTCAATCAGCGTGCTCTGCGTGCTAAATTCGCTGTAGTAACAGTATTCCGTCGGAAATCACTACCTAAACTTATACGATACCCCTAACTTGATTTGTCGTGCGGTGCGGATCCCTTTGGTAAGAAGTAGTGCCGTGGTTTCACGTTGCTCTGCAGTTAGCGTTTGAGCGTTGAACATATTTTGTACCTCAATCGTGAAAAGCCACGTACCCTTGTTGTCATACCCAATGTAGCGGTATCCGCTATAATTTCTTCTATTGGAAAGTGTGTAGGATACATCTGTAAAAAATAGATTCCGCATTCGTTGATCGGTAACTGAGCCGTTCGTCAATATGGCTGCTCTGCTCCTATACCCTGTACTTATGTCTCCATCCCATTTCAAGCTAGTGCCAAATACCTTATTGAGAATCGCCGCTGCTGTGCCTTTTCTTCCTACTTGAGCCACAGCACTATGTGTAGGTGCTAGTTGTGCTAGCTCCCCTTTCCCGGCAAAGCGATAGTGATATATACCACTGTAATTCCATTTTTTATAGTATTGTTTGTTTCGCTATACACCTACCGATGCCCCGCCATAATTTGTAAGCTACTGCCTGCTATGCTAAAATTGCTAAACTGCTGATATCTATTCATCTGTATAGATTTAAAATCACTATACCAAAATGTATTATACCCTAGCCAATCCAAATGACACTACCGTCAGCAATACATTCAGACGACGTATAGAATTTTCTATAGATAGCTGTAATAATGCGGAGAATAATCATTCGTCTCAATAAAATGATTTCCCCAAATTCCTAATCACTAACTTTGCCCTATGAGCCAAAACTGGACCACTATAAAAGAATACGAGGATATTACCTATAAAAAATGCGATGGAGTAGCCCGTATCGCGTTTAACAGACCAAACGTGCGTAATGCCTTTCGCCCCAAGACCACGAGTGAATTGCTCGATGCTTTTCACGATGCACAAGAAGACCTGAGCGTAGGCGTGGTGCTACTTAGTGCCGAGGGGCCTAGTTCTAAGGATGGTGTTTATTCATTTTGTAGTGGTGGCGACCAAAAAGCTCGCGGACACCAAGGCTACGTAGGAGAAGACAATTACCATAGACTCAACATATTGGATGTACAGCGATTAATCCGCTTTATGCCTAAGGTTGTAATTGCAGTTGTTCCAGGATGGGCCGTAGGTGGCGGACATAGTCTACATGTGGTATGCGATATGACGCTAGCAAGTAAGGAGCACGCCATTTTCAAGCAAACCGATGCAGATGTAACCAGTTTTGATGGTGGATATGGCTCTGCATACTTGACCAAAATGGTAGGTCAGAAACGTGCCCGTGAGATATTTTTCCTAGGACGAAATTACTCTGCTCTAGAAGCGTTTGAAATGGGAATGGTAAATGCCGTAGTACCACACGCCGAGTTAGAAGATACAGCCTACCAATGGGCTCAAGAAATTTTAGAAAAATCACCTACGAGTATCAAGATGCTCAAATTTGCTATGAACCTCACCGATGATGGCATGGTAGGGCAGCAGGTATTTGCTGGTGAAGCTACACGCCTTGCCTACATGACCGACGAAGCCAAAGAAGGACGTGATGCCTTTTTAGAAAAACGTAAACCGAACTTTAAGAAGGAGTATTTGCCATAGGCAATTTTAGACGGTAGACTTTAGATATGAGACTAGATATATGACACCTTGAAAACAGACTGTAGATGTTAGACTAGAGATATGAGACTATATAACATTCATCAATAAAGAAAAAGACCAAAGAGAATATTTCGAAGGTATTTACCATTCTTGGACTGATTGGTTTGTGTTACGTAATATTTGTAGACCATAGACCGAAAAAATACGATAAAGTAATCGGCTCATTTAGTCATAATGAATACAAGGCTAGACGTAAACATAGTTCTAGAGTTGCTAAAATTCAGATTTTTCAACATCCACAATGGTTTCATTTAGAGGCAAACAGTAAGAGTTATGGTCGAATTATGCGTTTTTTTGAGACGACACCTAAGCGTGCACCAATTACTCTTCTGCTTGAAAAAGGAGCTATAAGGGACTTAGAGCATTCTAACATAGTCTATAAGATAATTGTAAACGACTCAGTAATATTTGACAGGGTGCGTGAAGATGCCATTATAAATGAAACAATTTCGTTAATTAAAAACTAGTCATCTTGTCCATTCCTCGATAAATTATTCCCCTTTCGTTGAATAACACTCAGAATGACAATCCACAACCATTAGATCGGAGACGTTGTCGTCCTGAGTATTCCGCACAGCGGAATGTACCGAAGGATGAGCAACCAACTTACAGAAGCCAGAGCAAAGGGAGTCTAACTTCTAAATTCTACTTTCTAAAATCTTCTTTCTCTACCCCTTCAACAAATCAACCAGCTCCCCAGCCTGCCTTACTCCGCTATCACGCCACGCTAGTTTTCCATCTTTGAAAATCATAAGCGTAGGAACTCCTCGTACCGCGTAAGCTTCGGCCAAGGCTTTATTTTTGTCTACGTCTATTTTAATAATTTTGACTTGGTCACCCAACTCATCTTTCACTTCCTCTAGAATAGGTGGCATCATCTTACACGGACCACACCACTCTGCATGAAAATCTACCAAAACAGGTATATCTCCACTTACTGCTTCTTTAAAACTTGCCATATTTTTTTGAATAATTCAATTATAGAACTATTAGATCAATAAACGTTCCGTTATGTAACAACGAAAAAAGAACACGCCTGCAGGCGTGTTCCTACACCAACCTATCCGCCTTTTGCCAAGGTCCTGCATTGTAGGCCTCCACACCGTTGCGTTTCAAAATACTTGCTGCACTGCCGCTTCTCATTCCACTAGCACAGCAGGTTATTACAGGTTTTTTCCACTTTTTGATGGTGTCCATTTTTGCATTAATATTACCTAGTGGGATATTTTTACTCCCTTTCACATGGCCACCTGCATACTCTCCAGGGCCACGCACATCTACTATTATTGCTCCTTCTTTCATCTTTTCGGCCAGGTCTACTCCCGGACCAAACAATCGTTTGATAAATCCTAACATTGGGTACAAATGTGTGTTAATCTGTTATTTTGTATTGCAACTCAGGTAACAAAACCCTAATTTTGAGCAGACAAGTATGAATAAGTCAGATATATATGCCGCTTGTGTAGCCAAGCAGCAAACGAAAATAGAAGAACTCCAAAACGCTATAGACAAGGTACAAGAATCTATAGAAGGTGAGGACAATAGCACTGCAGGTAACAAATTTGAAACCGCCAGAGCTATGGGTCAGGAAGAAATGGACCGACTCAACCAAACTATGAATGTAGCTGTGAGAGAAATGAATATCTTAAATCAGATTGAAGCTACAAAGCCTTGTGACTCTGTACAGCTTGGAGCTCTTATCACTACAGATGTGAAAGTAATTTACATGGCCGTTGGGCTAGGTAAGGTAGCCGTAGGAGAAGACACCATTTTCGTTATATCTTCATCATCGCCTATTGGTCAGCAACTTATGGGTATGGAGCAAGGTGGAGAAGTCACCTTTGCAGGTAAAAAAGAGAAAATTATTTCCATAGTTTAATTCCTTATTATCGCATCATAGGATTTTGGCTTAGGTCAAGCCACCCTATATCTAGTGCTACCTTTGCTTCTTTGGAAAGTACCAAGGTTGACATACAGCGTTGGTCATCCACATTTATGGTTTTGAGCGGCTCTACGAAGTGAAGTTTATTCTCATTCATCGCTTTCACCAATTCACTCTTTGTCATTAAATATCTATTGGTTCCGTCGGGCAAATCAGCACGACCATTCTCATCTGATACAAAAGCCATACTAGTTGCAAAATCCGATGTCATACGTATGAACAACACACCCGTTTCGGTCAAAAGGTTAGCCAAAGCAGCCATCATACACTGAAACTGATAATGCGATTCTGCAAAATGGAGAACCGCATTACAAATAATAAAGTCAAAGTTTTCTTCCGTTTTATAATCTTCTATAGCACATACTATAAACTCTTCTGACAAATGAGGATACACCTCTTGGAGCGTTGCTATAGCTTCAGGCAGCGGATCAATTCCAAGAACTGAACATCCTTGATCTATCAAAAAGTGGCAGTTTCGCCCTTCGCCACAACCTGCATCCAGTATACGGCTTGATGCATTAAGCCGCCCTTTCATTATCTGATCGAGCAGGTATAAGTCTATATTTTTAAGCTGGTTTAGTATATCCACGGGGAGTCTGATATGATGTTGAACAAAAGTATTGAAATCCCCTCAAAATTTGATTAACATTGAGGTATGCAAATCATCTCTTGGAATGTGAATGGCGTAAGAGCCACGGTCAAAAAAGGACTTATTGATATCATAAACGATAGTGGTGCAGACATCTATTGCCTGCAAGAAACCAAAGCACAAGATGACCAAGTACAGGAGGCGCTTGCCGATCTCAATGGTTTCCACATTTACTCTAACTCTGCTACCAAAAAGGGATACAGTGGCGTAGCTATACTGAGCAAAACTGAACCTATCTGTGTAACAACCGATATGGGTATTGCCGAGCACGATGATGAGGGCCGCATAATTTGTGCGGAGTACGCCGATTTTTATCTTGTAAATGTATATGTACCCAATAGTGGTGCTGGCCTAAAGAGGCTCGAATACAGAGCCACATGGGATGAAGCTTTTAAAAATTACTTAAATGATCTGCAAAGCAAAAAGCCTATTGTCGTTACGGGTGATTTTAACGTAGCTCACCGTGCCATAGACCTCAAAAATGATAAAAGCAACTATAATAAAACAAGTGGCTATACACAAGTAGAGATTGATGGACTAGATAGCATATTAGGTATAGGGCTAAAAGATTCCTTTAGAGAATTACACCCCGAAGAGGTAAAGTACAGTTTTTGGAGTATGCGTTTCAATGCCCGAAAGAATAATGCGGGATGGCGAATAGATTACTTCTTGTTATCAGACACTCTTATGCCTAAGATGACTGATGCATTTATAGATAATGACACCTTTGGGAGCGACCATTGCCCGGTGGGTATTACGTTGTCAAACTGAGTGATTTTTGATGGAGAGAAATGGAATTAGAAATTGTATCGAAGTGTGGTACTGAGCAGGCACTGTAGCTTCTGTGGTATAAGCTGCCTTATTTGCAACGGTTTTCGTTACTGTTTTGTGTTGAGTTTATGAAAAGATACTACTATGATGTGTACAAGCATAAGTTCCCTAATACCTACGGCCACGCCAAATATTTTTGGAATATAGCTGCAGGACAAGGCAAATTCAAAAAAGGATGAGTCCTGTACCAATACTACAACGATTACACTACGAAGCCTCAAGTAGGTGACTTAGTTTGTTTCCCACTCTCAAAATATGGACAGGTAGCAATCGTAGCTAAGATTGGAGATACAACAGTTGAGGTAATACAGCAAAAAATAAAAGGTAAGACAAGGGGAACATACAAACTCAAATCTGCCAACGGCAAATTCTCTATGACCAATGGAGATGTAAAACCTATAGGTTGGTTACGCAAAAAGTAATTCAGATAATACAAAAATTGAAACTCTTGGCCAAGTACCTTCCAAGAATGGAGCGTTGCGAAATATATGCTAAATCCAATTAACAGAGAATGTACGTATAATGACAAAACTATTAATCCGAAAATCAAACATTCTAAAAGCATCAAATGCAAGCCAATTTCTGGCACTATAGAAAGTATAATAACTATAAATAATGACGACGAAATAAGAAATAACCAAGTAAAAAGGTCAGCTTGAAATAAGGGGAGTGTATCTGACAAATCATGCGTGCTTGCACCCAAATTTAGTATTTCTTGGTTGTTAAATAAGCATAATCCCGATGTGACCGCAACACCCCACGTCAGGTATAAAGATTTCGCCTTGTATTGACTGATACTAGAATATTTGGTAAATTGTGACTGTCCAAAATGATAAGCGGACAACACCAAAAAACATACTAGCCCAAGCAGAGGATTTAGAAACCAAACAAGCACTACTAAGGTCATGAGAGTAAAATACCCTCCGTAAAATTTTATCTTGCTGACGTCATTGTTTTGCAAAAAACAAGATGTGATTGATTGCTCCAAGAGGTATGCCTACTAGTGCAATCAAGCCAGCTGATATGGCTGGTTGTACTTCTAAAGAAAGACCACCGCATATACTATCCACCGCATATCTAACTACATTGAGTATAATAAACATTATCAGTGGTTTTTTCATATTTTGTGGTTCTAATTTTTAAAGTAAAAAAATAGGGGAACACGCAGTCGTATTCCCCTAAAGATATTTTTAATGTGAAAGAATTAAGCCGTCTTTTTGGCTGATATCGCGATAGAATATACTACCAAACCAAAGCCTATTTTATTGATAGCATCTGCGATATTGTAGAATAAATCTACATTTGCAGACTCCCATCCTAACCCAACGTTTAACCATCCACCTGGCATACACATATAGCCTATAGGATAAATAGCCCATCCTACTAGAACGAACCACGCAAGCGTGCGTACTCCTTTTTTAACGGCTGCGTCGCCACTGTTATCTGCCAACTTGGCCACTTCTCCATACCACGCAGTATACAGGATATATAAATAGCCCAAAGTAGATAAGAAACCCCAAAGTACAGAGTGAGTAGTACTGCCTCCTACGGGATTAAATGCCTCACCAATGTAACCGGTCACCAGCATCCATACAGAAGCTGCGATTAGTTTCCAAAGCAGACTTGTTTTGGCTCCAGCTACTTTGGTAAGCAAGTAAAACTCGACACACATAAGTGGCACTGTGAGCGTCCAATCAATGTAACGTAATGCTGTAGGATTTTCTCCTGTCGCCATGTAGTAGTCCCTCATATAATAATAGTGAACCGCTGCAATACCAGTAATTAAACCGGACACAAGTAAGGATAGTTTCCATTTTCCATCTACGCTACCACGCTCGAAAAAGAAAAACACGGATGCTGCCAACATTGCCATATACCCTGTAAAGAAGGTAAAAGCGATTGGATCATCTTTCGGAATTGTAAGTACATTTAATAACATAATTTTTAATTTTAATTTTAAACAATAATAAATACTAAACCTGTATCTCCCTAATTTTGTTTAAGGTTTTGTTGCATTTCTTTGTATTTGTTAAAACAGAATTAGATCTGTTTTCCCGCTAACGGCCTTGTATTGTGTTGTTTACCAGTCTAAAAATAATTTAAAAAAAATTATTTATTCTGTATTTTTATGCTTAAAGATGTCGCTTTTATATTTAATTAGCTCAAAGTCATCACGATAAAACAGCGCATCTAATAGCTAAAAAGAAAAGTTAGTTCTGAGGAATTGAATTGATATTATGCAAATTTACCTTGTACTAGCGCTTGTGTATCGTTTTAATCAGTCCCTAACTGCGTCCAAAATAAATGCACCCAGAACTAAAACAAACTCCCCTGTACCTCGCCACCAGGCACTTTCATATCGTATCCCCACTCCGCATTTATCTTAGAGATTAGGCGAGAACTTAGCATTTGCAGGTCTTTTTCTACAGTTTGATGTATAAAGAAATTGATTTGCTCTATGCCTTGCTCCTTCCATTCTGTAAGCCGCTCAAACCACTCGTCTAATCTATCTACATCACTCGGGTGATTAGCTCCTGTAAAACGGACAAAACCTTGATTATTGGTCAATCGCATGTGCATAATATCGCGTCTACCTGCTGTATCGGTAATGGTATGGCACACCTTGTTTTCCTCCAGAAGAGCATATAGCCTATTGGCCACCGTAGGGTCGTTGTACCAATCGGTATGTCGTAGCTCTACACTTAGCGGTAAGTCTTTTGGCCACTGTTCTACAAACGCCGCCAAATCATCAAAGTTGCTTGGGTTATAGTTATCATTCATCTGAAGAAATACCGTTCCCAGTTTCTCCTTGAAATGTGAGATACTAACGAGATAATCATTGAGCTCATTCTCACAGTTTTTGAGTCTTCTGAACTGACTAATAAGCTGCGGTACCTTTGGAAAAAAAGTAAAATCAGCCGCACTACGTTCGTACCATTTATCTACCGTACTCGTAGGAAAAATCCGGTAATAGAAGGCATTCATCTCAATACTATTGAACTGAGAGGAATAGTACGTCAACTCATCTTTGGTGCCTCGCGGGTAAAATCCCTTGAGCTCCGCTTTGCTCCATCGGGGGCAACCTACATATACCTTAGGCTTTTTATCTGTATAACCGCCAGCTGCCAATACTCGCTTAGTTTCGGCATGGTCTGAGGGTAAACTCAGGTCTAATGCTCCGGGGTTATCTACTTTGCCAAATTTCATAGAGTAGTAGTCGATTTTCTTATCTTGTGCAATGCGTGCTTATGGTATATTATTTTACATTTTTCTCTTGAATCCATACATTCTCTTTACCCGTACAGTCGTATACACCGACATTCAGTTGCTCACCCACCATCATACCAAACGCCGCAGATTTTTCTGCGTCATTAAAATTAGCGATATGAAGTCGCTTGTTCTTTGCGTAGATAAGATTAACTCTTATTTCTTTGAAAGAAGCGGTAGTTTGTAAAGCTGTAGTTGCAGAACCCATAGTCTGAGATAGCTTGGTTGGGAAAACAGAAACGTACTCTACCCACGGTAAGCTCTGATACTTGCCAAGCACAAGGCCAAAATATGACACGGATTCACGATAGTGTTTGTCAGCAAATCTGATTTGGACCACCTCTTTTGGAAAAAAAAGCAGAATACCAAGAGCTATGAATACAACAGCCGAAATGAGTGAACCTACAACTAGATTGTAAACACCTAGAGCCATAAGTACCAAACCCACTGCCCTAAAATGAAATAAAAAATAATGTCCCCGAGTGAAAGTTAGTACGCCGTCTTTTACAGTTGCTGCCATATTCTTAAATAGGGCAAATTTATTCTTTTATACATACGTTTTTGGCACCCGTGCAGTCGTACACGCCCACACCAAGCATTTCAGCCAATCGTAACGAAACCTCACGAGCTTCTTTTGTGCTCATATTGGATTGTAGCATATCCGTTTTCTGTTATCTACTACCAAGTTGATACGTAGCTCCTTCATCTGAACTTCGCTTATTAAGGCTCCTCCCGTTATAGGTGCAGATCGATCCTTAGAACCGAGTGTAGGGAATATAGATACATACGAAATTTCATTCACCTCTATCCAACGTCCACTAACAAAGCCCAGAACCTTAAACCCTTGTCAATATCGCTTATTCGCCACATCAATCTGTATCACGAGCCGAGTAATGAGTAATATTACTATCACAATGCCTGCCAGGAGAAATGAGAAAATACGCCAAGCATTCATCACATTGCTACTGAGTACTAAAGCTATAATGAGTGCAATTACAATTAATGAATATCGCAAAGCCTTGAAAAACGACTCATTACTGTGCACGATGACTCCCTCTTTGTCTTGATAAAACTTCACGTTGATAATAGAAATTTAGTGCTAAAATAGTGTTTCAACTTGTATAAGATAAATCAAAACCGAAAGTTCAAAGACAATATACTTATCGGTCGGTACTGTATCTCTTGTAAATTTTCTTTGATTGGTGTGCTCAAATCCGCTCCATATTGTACCTGCTCTCCTGTTCTATAATTTTGGAGAAATGATATATTAGTTTCTAGCTGAACAGAGAATGAACCTGTGATTACGTATGCCAGATTAAATCCAGGAGCCAGACCTATCAAATTTTCATTATAACTAAACACCCTTCGTCCCGGGACGATACCACCCGTACTTTCCCCTTCTATATTTCTAAGTTGGTATTTCACATCTATGAGTGGAGATAGCACAAGCCTCTTATCTCCCAACGCGTATTGCCATCCAGCCATCATTATTATTCCATTAGAGGTAGCAGCAGCATATATTCCATTAGACTGTGTATCGTCATACTCAAAACCATTGCTTTCTATACCCACAAAGCTTCGGAAAGCAGATCGCTCATGGTGCAACTTGTAACTCACGCCATTTACAAACTGAAATCTATCCCAACTCATGGCATCATAAGCTAAACTTGAATTGGTGGCATAGGTCAACACGCTAAGTCCTAACTCATGCTTTTTGTCGTTCTGTGCACTTACTACCATTCCAAATACACAGAGGCTGAGTGTACAAATAATTTTAGTTCTCATCATAATGTTTCGAAATTACTACAGAATCCCCAATTTGCACAACTCACATCAAAAAGCTATATTTGCCTAACGAACGTTAGTTTGCAAGACGAAAATGACCGAACGCAAAAGAGAAATATTAGCATCGAGCCAAAGTGTACTCAAAGAGAAAGGATACGCGGCTACTTCGGTACGAGATATAGCTAAGGCCCTAGAAATGGAGCCTGCCAGCTTGTACAGTCATTTCAAAAACAAAGAAGACATCCTGAAAATCACGTGTTTTGATATGGCTGATAAGTTTGAATTAGCTGTAAGAGAGGTGAACGACATTTATTTCAATGCGGAAGAAAAACTGCGTTTAGCTATTAAACTACACGTTGAAATATTGACACAAAACTTAGATTCAGCCATCATATTTATACGCGATTGGCGAAATCTTACAGGTACAGCTTTAGAGCAATTTTTAACCAAAAGAAATGCGTACGAAAAAGGATTCAGAGAGATAGTGCAAACAGGAATAGACGAAGGCGTTTTTAACGAAACGGACAAAAAATTTGCAGCACTTACCATACTAAGTAGCGTAAACTGGATAGTAGAGTGGTATAAGGTAGACGGCAAATTGAATGCTGAACAAATCGCAGATAAATTGAGTAATTTTATATTGAGCGGATTAAAAAAAGAAATGATATGAAACAAATAAATTTAAACCTTCCCCAAAACATCGATTTAAGCAAATTCGATATAGAAATGTATTTGGCTACTAAATGCATGGAAGAAGGCAAACTCTCTATTGGGCAAGCAGCTGATTTTGTGGGTTTAAGCAAGAGAGCATTTATCGAAGTAGTCGGCAAATACAAATGAAAAGGTTCGTGAAACAACAAATAGAAATCATTACACTTAAACATCTAAAAAATAGACCATGTACGGAAACGCATACATAGACCCAACCGACAAATTCGAAAACCAAGAGGAAACTCCCGAACTTTTGGCAGCTTTTCAGGCTAGAATAGATAAAGGAGATAAGATAGAACCACAAGATTGGATGCCAGCAATGTACCGCAAGCAGCTTATCAGAATGATAGAGCAACACGCTCACTCCGAGATTATTGGTTCGCTGCCCGAAGGGACTTGGATTACCCGTGCCCCAGGTTTCCGCCGTAAATTAGCTCTTATGGCTAAGGTACAAGACGAAGTAGGACACGCACAGTTGCTATACTCCGCTGCCGAAACATTGGGCAAAAGCCGTGAGGATATGATGAATGATCTTATCACGGGTAAGTCTAAATATTCTAACATATTCAATTATCCTGCTCTAACATGGGCAGATAGTGCGGTTATCGCATGGCTTGTAGATGCAGGTGCTATTGTAAATCAATTGGCCAATAGTAAAGGGTCTTATGGTCCGTACTGTCGTGCATTAGAACGTATCTGTTACGAAGAGTCATTTCACCTAAAATATGGACATGACAACGTGGTACACCTTGCCACTGGCACTAAAAAACAGCGTGAGATGGTACAAGCAGCAATGACCCGATGGTGGCCACCCCTGATGCATTTCTTTGGGCCAAGCGATAAAGCATCTGTTCACTCCGAAACCTTAATGCGTTGGAAAGTAAAAATGGCAAGCAACGACGCTATGCGTCAGCAGTTTATGGATATGTATGTGCCCAAAATATGGGACCTCGGGCTTACCCTGCCAGATCCACTATTGAAGAAAAACGAAGAAACAGGACTATGGGATTATACGGAGCCCGACTGGGAAGAGTTTAAACGTGTGATAAACGGAGACGGACCTTGCAATGCTGAGCGTCTTGCTGTACGACGTATGGCCGAAGAAAATGGGGAATGGGTAACTCGTGCTATTCACAATGAAGATGCCGAGTATGTTAGACCTTTTGCGTAGAACGTCATGAAACATTTCTTTACATTAGTAATAATGGCTATCACTATCAGCACATTTGCTCAAAATATCCCTAATGGAAGTTTTGAAGAATGGGAAGTACGTGATCATTTCAAACTAGACAGATGGTATACGTGGACCAAGAATGTAGAGCGTACTACCGATAGCAAAGAAGGCAATTATGCCCTGAAGCTATCCAACACTTATGTAGAAGGGGCTAGTGGGACCCGCGGCCTTGCTCGAACGATAGATTATAACAACAAGAACGAAATAAATGGATTAGCCTCTAATGCTGACGCATTGAGTCTCGCTTTTTGGTGTAAGTACGATTTGGCTATAGGAGATACGGCTCGCGTATATGCCGTGTTGAGGCAAAAGGGAGTCTATCGTGGGAAAATCGATTTTAAATTCACTGGATCGAGCAATAATAAGTTTGTGGAATTTAGTGTGCCTATAGAATGGGGAACATCTGGGTCCAGACAAATAGATACGACTTGGTTCACGTTATACTCTTACACCGAAAACCAAGTAGACGGTGACGGATACGTAATTTTTGATGATTTACATTTCGAAAACATCGGAGAGAAGGTAGGTACGTTTTATAATGGCGGGTTCGAAGAGTGGTACAATATCGGAATTGATTTTCCTAGCCAATGGAGAAGCGTAGACCTACTCGCCTATGATTCATACACCAATTTCTTACAATCAAAATCGTGCACACTATCTGAAAGCGGTAATACTAATCTTGGAGCAAATTCATTGGTTATTAAAAATTATAAAAGTGGCGAAAATGTATACAGAGGGTACGCCTTCTTAGGAGACGAGAACAATGATTACTACACCCCTCACTTCCCCTTTGCTGACACCTTTAGATACCTGCAAGGGTATTACAAGTTTTTGCCAGATGGAGAAGATACCGCTCGTATCAATGTGCGAACATATGCCAATGGTGGCAGACGGTCATTTGACGATCTATACCTTCATGAGGAGAAAGCAGAATGGACATTTTTTAGTATCCCACTCGGCTATAATAATGTAATATACCCAGATAGTGCTTCGCTAATACTCTACTCATCATATGACAAAGGAAACGAGCACGGGATAAATACACAATTATATGTTGACCAATTAGAATTTGTAATGGAACCCGAACCACTCAAACTAACCGTTGACGAATTATCAATTTCCAATCACTATTATCCTAATCCTACCGCTGGCAAACTATACTTGGATAGTAGATTAAACATAGAACAAGCTGAGGCAAGAAGTACTATTGGTCAGAGACATACACTAACTGCATACCGCAACCAGCTAGACTTGAGCAACCTTTCTGACGGGATGTACTTTATTACCATTATTACCGAGAAAGACGAAACGATAACCATCAAGGCTCATAAAAAATCAAAATGATGCAGTACGCTTTCATTTGTAAATGAGCTAGATAATAAAGTAAGTATAGCACCTTCTTCTGTTGGCAACCACACTGTATTTCCCAATCCATTTAACAAGACGATAACCATAAAACAACAACACAAAATCTACCCCGTCACAAACCTAACAGGCACGCAAGTGATGAGTGGCATCCTTCACAATGATAATATCTCTTTAGACCTTACACATCTTAAATCAGGAGTATATATACTTACCACAAACAATAATAACCACCAGCAATGGCAAACGAAAATAATAAAACAATAGAATCACTAGACCCACGTATATCACGTGCCCAGCTTACAGGTGGCAATCACGCTGACATGGAAGGAATGACACATTTCCAAACCTTTGAGGTTTTTCATCAGAGTAAGCGAGGCACGCACCACAAGCACGTAGGCATCGTACACGCACCCAATGCGGATATGGCACTACTATATGCTAAGGAACAATACGCCCGCCGCGAAGTAACGGCAAACATCTGGGTAGTACCAAGTAGCTGCATAAGTGCTACGGAATATGAAGACGATGATATATTCAGTACCACACCGGAAAAGCTATATCGCAACCCCGCCTCTTACAAAGTAATGGACAGAATACAAGAGTGGAAAGAGAGAGAGAAGAGCATTTCCAGAGAAGTATAAAAATCCTAAGTCATACATATTAAATCAATCAGTCTAAAACTAACACCACATGGACAGCATAGCAGCATTAAAGGAATTACTATACAAAATAGCGGACGACCAACTCATTATTGGCCACAGAAATAGCGAATGGACGGGACTAGGGCCCATATTAGAAGAAGATATCGCTTTCTCCAGTATGGCTCAAGACAAAATAGGGCAGAGTGAGCATATCTACAATCTCCTTCACCAACTGGGTGAGGCAGATGCCGATACAGTAGCATTCACACGCAACGCACCACAATTTCACTGTTCTCAACTAGTGGAATTACCCATAGGTGGTTACGACTTCAGTCTAATCAGGCATTTCCTGTTCGACTTTGCCGAGTATCTCCGTTTCGAAGCCTTGAAAACATCAGCTTATCAGCCGCTTGCTCAAGTAGCTAAAAAATTCTTTGGTGAGATAAAATATCATACCATGCACGCCAACACTTGGGTACACCAGCTAGGCCACGGCAATGGGGAGAGCAATGGCAAGATGCAAGAGTCACTCAACTATGCCTGGAATTATGCCCTAGGTATGTTTGAACCAGGACCAGCCGAAGATGTGTTAATAACAGAAAATATTTTCATAGGTGAAACGGCTCTGCGGGAGCAATGGTTAGAGGTTATCACTCCTTTATTAGAAAAAAGCAACCTAGTCATCCCATCGCAATCTGAATGGGCTCCTATCTATGGCGGTAGAAAAGGTGAACATACCGAACATCTACAGCCGCTACTAAGTGAAATGACTGAGGTTTATACTATAGACCCAACAGCAGATTGGTAATAGTTTCCTTTTTAAAAGGAAACTATTGTTAGAAAACGTAAAGCCCAAACATAAATCTCAATATGACAACACCAAAATACATTCGCCAAGAGCTAAAACAAGTAAAGGACCCCGAAATTCCTACCATATCCATCGTAGATCTGGGGATAGTAACTGGCATAGATGTAAGTGAGAACAATGATGTACACGTTACCCTCACTCCTACTTTTGCTGGATGTCCTGCTTTGCGTATGATGGAAGATATGGTAAAAGAGCATCTTGGCTCGTATGAGCAATTAGGAACGATAACTGTAGAAACCAGTTTTGCCACTACATGGACCACAGACCTCATCACCCCCGAGGGGCACGAAGCCATAAAAAAACACGGATTAGCTCCCCCAAAACGCAACTGCTCAAACATTACAATGGATCTGCTAGAAGCAACACCTTGCCCCTATTGCGAGAGTAGCGACACGAGTATGAAAAGTCCGTTTGGGCCCACCCTGTGTCGAAGTCTTCATTATTGTAATAATTGTAAACAAGCCTTTGAAGGGTTTAAACCTGTCGGATAATATTCCTTTTTCAATATTTTTAATTCACGTTTGCAGTACGGATTAAAAAAGATACTTATTAATGAATATCAATGAAATATTTTCAGCTTTCTTGGTACTATTTGCTGTGATAGATGTATTTGGAGCTATTCCTCTTATAATTGCTATCAAAGAAAAAACGGATATACGACCGGCACTTGCTACACTCGTTACAGCAGTAATTATGATATCATTCCTTTTCTTGGGTGAGTCTATGCTTAAGGTAGTGGGGGTAGATATTAAGTCATTTGCCGTAGCCGGCAGTATTCTAATGGCATTCATCGCCTTCGAGATGCTACTCGGCATACAGATTTTCAAGGACGACGATGCAGATACAGCAACAGCATCGGTAATTCCTTTAGCTTTTCCTCTATTAGCAGGGGCGGGATCACTCACCACCATACTCTCCATACGTGCAGAGTACGCCATTGTAAATGTAGTGCTAGCTATCATACTGAATATGATTGTGGTATACATCGTTTTACGTTCCGTGGACCGCATCAAAAAGCTATTAGGACCCGTTGGTGCCAAAATATTAAACAAGGTTTTTGGGATTATTCTATTGGCCATAGCCGTAAAGCTTTTCAGTGCTAATGCAAAAGCACTGTTCCTTTAATACAAATTAAGGTCGATGAGAAAAATCCTCCTCATAACTCTCGCATCTGCTCTTCACCAAGTCTGTTGGTCACAAACCAATGTTTTGTATTCTATCTCACACGCACTTAGAGGAGAATACAAAGTGTTTGTAGGATTTCACAACAGAAACACCTTTATTCTATCCGAAAAAACTAAATTGTTTGGTCTAGTAGGGGGTCTAGATTTTGAAGAAAAAGTAAAATTCTATGCAGGAGTTTATGGCTTTGGCAGGGCTGACAAAACACTGTTGACCAATCGTTCAGATTTTAGTGAGGATTCTGTTTACCGTACTACTAATACTGCTTATTTTAGTTTAGGGGTAGAATATGACTTTTATGAAAGAGACAGACTAAGCCTAAGTATTCCTGTACAACTAGGTTTGGGAACAATAAAGTATAACTATACGACGCTGAATGAGGACCACATACGCACAGAAAAATTTGGCGTATCACCTTTAGAAACTGGAATAAATGCCCACTTTGCAATTGTTCCTTGTGTCGGGATAAAAGCAGGTACCGGCTATCGAATCAATATTGGGCCGAAAGAATCCAGACGCCTTAGTTCTCCTTACTACAATATAGGTTTGTCTGTGCTCATAGCTCCGCTGTATCAAGAGCTAAAGGAGAAGGTAAGGTGACAATTACTCTGACTTCTCTTTCTTAGGCACTACGCCTTGCTCTTCTAACAAGTATTGTACGGTTCCTGGTATATCCTTTGCACCTATTTTCTTGAATCGTATATTCTTATCCTTGTCTAGTATAAAAATCTGAGGAGTAGTTCTGATGTTATACTTATTGCGAAATTTATCTTCACCAAATGCATTGGCAACATTAATAAATTTATACCCTTCTTCTTTCACTCTTTTTTTCCATCCTTCCCAATCTCCTTGTGTATATACCGCATAAATCTCATGATATTTGTTGGTCATACTATCATACTGTCTGCTTACGATTGGCATCTCTTTTTTACAATGTCCACAGTTTATATCCCAAAAAATAAGTACCGTTACAGGCTTATCAATAGCCGACATTGTAACTCTCTGTCTCAAGCTGGTATCTGGCATTACAAGCTCAGGGGCAAGCATCTCGCACAGTGTCGGCTCCATCTTCGCACTTTCTTCACACATTTTGGCTACGTATGAAGAGTCACTCCACCATGCTTTTCCTGCACAATAGTAATTTTTGGCCATGTGCCATACAGCTTTGTCAAAACACATGTACTTCGCGTCCTCAAAATAACCAAGAAGATAATGTACTGAATACTTGTACTGCTCTTTGCTTCCCGATTTTTCTATACGATTAATAAGGTCATCAGCCATCATAATTGCAGTATCTGCTAACGGAGGCATGTAGCTATCAAAGTAACCTTTTAGTTTACTATGAAATACTGGTGATCTTACCAATCCATCTTCTTCCAGGTCTACATTATCCCAATAGTGATTGCGAAGCCACAAATACTGCCACGTTTTTATATCATCTTCTTCTGTAATGGAACTTGGTGTTTCTGGCAAATTAACATCTCCCATAGCATTATAAAGTTTGCCTATGAATAACATAGGATGGCTCTTCGCAATTTCTTGACGTTTCTCTGCTACTCTCTCTCCAGGTTCATATAGTTTCTTTTTTAGCTTAGCTTTTTCATCCTCATCCGTTGCAGCCTGCATTTTTTCGTTTATCCCCTTGGCAATTTTACTCTGCTCTCTTGCAAATAAGTTGAACGCCAGGAAAAGTTCATTCTCCTTTGAACCACTAACTTTCATATTCTCAGGATTTAGAGATGTATCCGCTTGGAATGAATACTTAGTTTGGTCTTCATCTTCAGAGATTAAAACCTCATACCACGTTTTCTTTGGTAGTACAATTAAGTATACACCTGACTCTAAGGTCTCTTCTCCACGAAAGTGAACTACACCATCAATGCATTCTGAGGTGTCTTTCAAATATTGCTTATCACCAAAGTGGTTGGCCAATAGTAGCTCATCTTCACAAGTTAATCCATCAATTTTAACCGTGATGTCGTACTGAGCGTACGTAACAATGCAAAATAAAAAGCCAAGTAGAGTAAAGATTTTTCTGATCATGTAAATATGTTAATGATTAATATTTTTCTTAAGGATTGTACAAATATAACAGCTGTAAGACGCAACAAGCTTTAGTTTTGTTGCTCATACTTCTTATTATTTAACAAATATAATGCCTGATAAATCAGATTTTTTTCAAGATGTATATGCCGTTGCCCGATTAATACCCCCTGGTATGGTTACTTCGTATGGTGCTATAGGCACTTACCTAGGTGCTGCAAGGTCAGCACGAATGGTAGGCTGGGCGATGAATAATGCCCAAGAACAAGCACCTCCCGTGCCAGCACACCGTGTTGTCAATCGCAACGGACTTTTAACTGGGAAAGGCCATTTTAATCCTCCTTGTAGAATGCAGGAGCTACTAGAAAAAGAAGGAATTGTAATAGAAAATGACCAAATTGTTGATTTTAAAGCACACTTTTGGGAACCGCAAGAAGCGTTAAAAATATAAACAGCCATGAAAAATATAATTATAATACTACTCGCATCCTTATCTTATACCTCCTTTGGCCAAGGTCAAGATGAAAAAGTTATCGGTGTCTACACTGGATTTAGTACCACGGGGTTTGCCTATCGGCTTGCTTCCAATATTACCGTAAACGACTCTGCGAATACGGATTTTTATGGAGGTAGTAACCTACCTGTGTTTGGAGCTATGTTCGACTATGGTATTTCATCCAATTTTTCTATTGGAGCTATGTTTGGCATTCAACATTTTAATGCTGATATTAATAGCAGGTCTGTAAACATAGGGGATACTTTATTAACCACACGAAATGTAGACATAAACCTGAACCGATTGTACCTAGGCATTACTCCTAAGTACCATTATAATATGGATAATGAGCAGTTAGAATTATATTCAGGTGTTCGTGCTGGATTCATTTTTTGGCAAGGCAACTTTGATGTAGAAGACTCCAATATTGATGTTCTTAGTAACCTAGGGGCAGGCAGGCCAGCCATTTCATTGATACCTATTGGCGGGCGTTATTATATGACCGATGAACTTGCCTTAAATTTTGAATTAGCCACTGGAGCACCCGCTATAATTACACTAGGATTAAATTTCAGACTATAGGCCCATACCCGGTATGTTGGGCATAATAGCCGCCATTTCGTCCTTAATGGTATTGTCCGCCTGCATCTGAGCTCGGTCTATTGCTTCTAGTATCATGTCTTGCACCTCTTCTCTGCTTCTTATTTTGAAGATGCTATCGTCTATTTCAAGCGAATGAAAACGCTTATCTCCCGTACACTTTATGCTGACCTTATTGTTATATGACCATCCCTCAAAGTCCATCGCAGCTAATTTTACTTTTAACTTCTCTGCTTTCTCTTTCGCTTCCTTTATTTTTCCTAAACCTAGCATTTCTATAATATTTACTTGCAAATTTAGAAGAATGCACTCGCCACTTTGTAAAGGTCTCTCATTATTTTAGTAATATCGCATTATGCTTAAACTATCCTCATACCTATTCATATTAGTAACCTTGTTGGCCGCCTGTAGCCAAGGTCCCGAAGAAGAATCTGCTGCAGATTACATAGAAGGTCTTACAACATACATCCCTGTAAAACTGACTACTGACCTTTCTCAACTTACCGAAAGTGAAAAACAAATGTTGCCTCATCTATTTGCTGCAGCCGACGTAATGAATGAACTTTTTTGGATACAAGCGTACGGTGACAAGGAGCAGCTATTAAGCTCTATCCCAAATCCACAACTAAGAGAATTCGCCCGTATCAACTACGGCCCTTGGGACCGATTGGATAACGACAAACCTTTCTTAGACAATGTAGAAACCAAACCTGCGGGATCCAATATTTACCCTGTAGATATCACCAAAGAAGAGTTTGAAGAACTAGGATTACCTGATGAAAAAGACCAATACAGTATGGTACGTAGAGACAGTATGGGCAAGCTATATACTATTGCGTACAATGAGTTTTTTAGACCACAACTGGAAAAAGCTAGTGGTCACTTGATGCAGGCTGCTGAAATTTGTGAGGATGGTGAGTTGAAAAATTATCTGGAGCTTAGGGCGAAAGCACTCCTTAGTAATAGATATGATGCTAGTGACATTGCTTGGATAAATATGAAAAACAATACCCTTGATATCATAGTAGGTCCTACCGAAAACTATGAAGATAAGCTGTATAATTACCGTACCGCTTACGAGGCATACATCCTCGTAAAAGATAAAAGCTGGAGTGCAAAACTAGAAAAATACGCTAGCTACTTACCTCAACTGCAAGCCAACCTGCCGGTAGCCGATGAGTACAAAGCCGAAACACCTAATAGTGACGGGGCACAGCTCAATGCATATGATGTTATATTTTATGCAGGAGATTGTAATGCAGGGAGTAAAACAATTGCCGTAAACCTACCCAATGACGAGCGACTACAATTGGAATATGGTACACGCCGTAGTCAACTCAAAAATGCCATGAAAGCTAAGTTTGACCATATATTGCTGCCTATATCTGATATCCTAATATCCGAAGAACAACGCAAGCACATCACGTTCAACGCATTTTTTAGCAATACAATGTTTCACGAGGTGGCCCACGGACTTGGCATAAAAGAAACTATAAATGGTAAAGGAATGGTACGCCAAGCTTTAGGTGAGCAGTTTAGTGCGTTAGAAGAGGGCAAAGCAGATGTCCTAGGTCTTTATATGGTCACACAGCTCAAAGAGCAAGGATTACTGCAAGAAGGCGAAATGATGGATTATTATGTAACATTCTTGGCAGGTATATTCCGTTCCGTAAGATTTGGAGCTAGTAGTGCACACGGTAAGGCTAATATGCTCCGTTTTAACTACTTCAATCAACAAGAGGCATTCACTAGAAATGAGGATGGCACCTACGCTGTAAATATGGATAAAATGAAAGATGCCATAGCTGGGCTTTCGGCTTTAATCCTTCGCTTGCAAGGAGATGGTAACAAAGAAGGAGTAATAGCTCTTATGAAAAAAGATGGAAACGTAGCCGAAGCACTTCAAGCTGACCTTGACAGATTAAGCACTGCAGGCATACCTGTAGACGTAGTTTTTGAGCAAGGACTTGATGTATTAGGAATGGTAGAGTAAGAACTTTACTTCTTACGCTCTATTACATAGTCTATTAGAGCAGCAATATAAGACGTATCACCATCGCCTGGGATGCCACTTAATAGCTTTTCGGCATCTGCCTTGTATTCTAGCATACGTTTTTGAGCATACTCTAATCCGCCCATCTCTTTTACAAAGGCTATAACCTCGTTTACCTGTTTTTTTGTTTTCTTGTCCTTTTTAATAATACGTATGACAGCTCTACGCTTTTCTTTAGCAGCGGTATTGAGTGCATAAATAAGAGGAAGTGTCATCTTTTTCTCTATGATGTCTATTCCAGTAGGTTTGCCCACTTTGTTATCGCCATAATCAAAAAGGTCATCTTTAATCTGGAAAGCGATACCTACTGCATTGCCCATTGCAATGATGTCGTTGAGTGTATCCTCATCTTGATTGGTACTATTAGCACCTATGCCACAACAGCTTGCGAGCAAAGATGCTGTTTTTTTGGTAATTATATCAAAGTAAACCTGTTCTGTGATATCCAGTTTACGAGCTTTCTCCATTTGGAGTAGCTCACCTTCACTCATTTGCTCCACGGCACTGCTTAAGATCTCTAATGCCTTAAAATCCTTATTACGAAGGGACAAGAGCAGCCCTTTACTAAGCAGATAATCACCTACGAGTACGGCCACTTTATTTTTCCAAAGTGCATTAATGGAGAAAAAACCTCTACGCATATTAGCCTCATCTACCACATCATCGTGTACCAATGTGGCCGTATGCAGTAACTCTACTAATGCTGCTCCGCGGTAGGTGGCCTCATTTATCTCTCCAAAAAGCTTGGCACAATGCAGTACGAGTAAGGGCCTCATTTGCTTCCCCTTACGTTTTACGATATAGCCCATTATGGTATCGAGCAAAGGCACTTTACTCTTCACCGATTGCTTAAAGCGGTCTTCAAACACTTTGAGTTCTTGCTCTATGGGTGATTTTATGTAGGCTAAAGGTGAGGTCATACCGTTGTTCTTGTGCAAAGAATATCGCTATTCTCTCTATTAACAAAAAAAGAGAGCAATTGCTCTCTTTTTTCTATCGTAATATTCTATATCAATTCAATTAATTGTCTACAGCTTTGGATGCAGTATAACTTAGTTTCAATGCATTTACTTCTCTTAGTTCCTGCTTGATATCAGTTATAATCCCCATCTTCACTACTTTGTCTGCTTTCAGTGAGGTAGTCATATATGGAATCTCTTTTTCATCCTTCTGACTATTTTTGAGTGTGATATACTCTTGAATCTGATTTACCTTAGCAAATGCGTCGTCTAATTGTATACGCGGAGTAGTACCTAGAGCTTCATCTAGCGGTGGCCCTACAAAGATGTAGTGCAAACGTGATTTTTTCTCTAACTTTTCTACTTCCGTAGCTTGGGGAAGTTGGGTTCTCACCTTCATTTCCCTGTCTCTCATTTTAGTTGCAACCATAAAGAAGAAAAGGAGCATAAATACAATGTCTGGCAGTGCCGATGTATTGATAGCTGGTAAGCCTCTTCCTCCGTCTTTTTTAAATTTTGCCATATTAATTTCCTCCTAAACTTACTGGTTCTGCTTCTGACAGTTTTTTCGGGTATTTAGCTTTCACTTGCTTTATCTTCTCTTTTTCTCGAGTAGGGTCAAGTTTGCTATATTCCTTTCCAAATTCTGTCATCGAATACTCATCTCTTACCTCATTATAAGCAGCGGTCAACTCATTATACACTTGTACATACATATCGTACGACGTTCCTCTATCATTCTTCAAAGACACGACGGCCTTTGTAGACGTAGTAGAAAGTGTAGGATCTTTACCTTCGTTAGTAAGGTGATCCATTGTTTTCTGACGTAATCTATCTATACTGAGCGGAGCACCTTCCACGAGTAGCTGGTCGCCAGCGTTTACAAGTACCTCAAGTACTTCACGCTTACGTTGTTTACTATCTGGTGGTGGTTCTTCCGATATTGGTGGTAACGCTACTTGCAATCCCGTTGGGATATCCATTGTAGTGGTTACCAAAAAGAAAACCAATAGTAAGAAGGCGATATCGGCCATAGAGCCGGCATTAATTTCTGGTATATCTCGTCTTCTACTTCCCATGTTTCCTTAATTTTTAAATAATGATATTCCTTCTGATACCAAGGTAATAACGACTGCGGCAGCACTCAATACTAGCGTAAGGTATATCCCTACGTCTACTATTTTAGACTGGTTAACAGTTTCTATTCCAAACTCAATGTACTCATCAAGCACTTCTCCTGGCGATACAAAAAAGCTTATCACTCCTACTAGAAGAATTAAACCAAACCCGATTAAGGGCTTCACGGCGTTCTTTGGCGAATTTACCATATACAGTACCGATGATATTACTACCCCAAGAGCCGCTATAATGGTTAATACTCGTGCAAAGTTCAAGCCGAAACCTGCTCCTCCATATACATCCGTAGCTAACCAAAATACAGTGACAATGGTTAAAATCACTACGATTGTATAGAAGATTATTCTTATAATTCTTCCCATATTATGCTTTTACTACTTTGTTTTTTACTAAGATATCTATCAATGAGATAGATGCATCTTCCATTCTGTTCACTATACCATCTATCTTAGAGGTAATGAAATTATAAAAAATTTGAAGAATAATTGCTACAATAAGACCTGCAACTGTTGTAAGAAGTGCTATCTTAATACCACCTGCTACTACTGCTGGAGAGATATCTCCTGCTGTCTCAATTCTATCAAATGCCTCGATCATACCGAATACCGTACCCATAAACCCAAGCATAGGAGCAAGAGCGATGAAAAGCGATAACCATACAAGTCCTTTTTCTAAGATACCCATTTGTACAGAACCGTAGCTAACTACTGATTTCTCTACAACGTCTATCGAACCTTGATCAGCTCTATCCAAACCTTGGTAGAATATACTTGCTATCGGTCCTCTTGTATTTCTGCATATTTCTTTAGCCCCTTCTAAGTTGCCTGCTGCTACTTCATCTTCTATCTGAGCTACGAACTTGTCTGTATTGATACTCATCCAGAAAAGAGATATGATTCGCTCTATTGCTATTGCCAATCCTAAGATAAGACAGATAAGCGGGAAAAGCATAAACCAAGGATCTCCCTCTATAAACTTCTTCTTGATTACTTGTAGTCCGCTTTCTTCTGGTGCTTCTGCTCCTTCTACTGCTGGAGCATCAGCATCTGTTGCTACCGCATCCGCTGCCGCTGCTAAATCTACTTTGCTTGAGTCAGCTGCTGCCTCTACTACACCTGAAGTATCTTCGTCTTGAGCTACTACAGTTTGAACACTCAATGTCATTAGAAATAACAACATTAACAATGATGTGAATTTTTTCATTTTTATTTTAATTCTGATTATTACGTATTGCGGACAAAAATAGAAAATTTTAAGTTCGGTTCGCGATTATGCATGTTATTTTAAAATTATCTTTTCTCATTACTACTATTCTATCCGCTTGTTTCATTAACTCAAAGGTGCATCTACATCGTACATTATTTTCATTAGAATATAAAAACAACCATTTTCGCTTTACCAAAGGAAGATAATAATATGGCCAAGGCTAAAAAAGTATACATCTGTTCCCACTGCGGAAGCAACTATGCCAAAATGATGGGCAAATGTTTTTCGTGCGGAGAGTTCAATACCATACAGGAAGAGGTAGTGATAAAACCCAAAAGCGGAAGTATGATGAATCTGAACGACATAGATGGCGTAGTGACACCCGTAAATAGTGTGGACGCCATAGAACTCCGCAGGCTAAAAGCTCCCGGCATAGAACTCAATAGAGTGTTGGGCGGTGGCATAGTGCCTGGGTCGGTCATACTATTGGGCGGGGAACCCGGTATAGGTAAGTCTACCTTACTCCTACAAAGTGCCCTTCGTATGAACAAACGAGTGCTGTATGTAAGTGGTGAGGAAAGTTTGAATCAGATAAAAATGCGAGCAGATCGCATAGGCGTTACTAATGAGGAGTGCCTCTTGCTCAATGAAACATCTGTAGAAAATATCATTGGCAAACTCAAAGAGACTAAGCCATCTTTTGTAATCATAGACTCTATACAGACAATGTTCAGCAAATACTTAGACTCTACTCCCGGTACTATTTCGCAAATAAGAGAGAGTAGTTCGCTACTGATACAGTATGCCAAGCAAAACGAAGTGCCGATAATCCTCGTAGGTCATATAACTAAGGATGGACAACTCGCTGGCCCTAAGCTATTGGAACATATGGTTGACACTGTATTACAATTCGAAGGTGAAACACAAAACAGCTATCGTATTCTGCGTACCTTAAAAAACAGGTTTGGGAGTAGTTTGGAGCTGGGTATATATGAAATGACATCTGAGGGAATGCGAGAGGTAGACAACCCAAGTGAGATACTCATAAACCAACGAAGTGAAAATTTGAGTGGAATTGGAGTAGTGGCTTCGCTAGAAGGAAATAGAAGTCTACTCATAGAAACTCAAGCCCTTGTAAGTGCTGCGGTATATGGCAATCCACAACGAAATACTAACGGATACGACATAAAACGTCTTAATATGCTGCTTGCCGTACTCGAAAAACGATGTGGCTACAAACTCAGCCAGCAAGATGTATTTGTAAATATAGCAGGAGGACTGAAAATAAATGACCCAGCTACCGACCTCGGAATAGCAGCCTCCATAGTTTCTTCATTTGAAAATTTGGCATTGCCTAATAAGGTTGTTTTTGCAGGTGAAATAGGGCTAAGCGGTGAGATACGTGGCGTAAACAGAATAGACCAACGGCTCAAAGAAGCCGAAAAACTTGGTTTTACGGGCTTTATACTTTCTGATCAACTGGATGTGAAACAAAGCGATTATACCATTAAGTTGCACCAAGTAGGGAATGTAAGGCAGGTATTCGATCTGCTATTGACTTAAATATTCTTCACTATTAGTATACCACATCCTCTGCTAAGGCTACAGGGTGTAGTTCCTTCAAAGTTGCCTTCTCAGAATCGCTGAGTTCATTGTAATACTTGTCAAATTTAGTTTGAGACAAGTCATCATAAAAAGTCTTGAAAGCCACTTTGCTACGATCTAAAGCTTGAATAAAAGCATAATATTCCAAATCTCTTTTGGATTTTACAAGAAGTACATTCTTCACTTTTTCTCTCTTGTCAAAGGCAAGAGACATTTTATCGCCAAGTTCCGAGCCTTTTAGTCTTTCGCCATTCAGCATATACGCACCCTCATTGTCGACAAGCAAGGTAGACTGAACGATGTACAAACTGTCCGGTGCTTCAAAAGGTTTAGAAATCGTAGTTTTTATTCCTTTATCCTCTACAATATTAGTCGTTACTAAGAAGAAGACTAAAAGTAAAAAGGCAATATCTGCCATAGACCCTGTATTGATTTCTTGCTGCTTTCTCATACTTATATACCGATAAGATAGTTGCTTAGATTTCACACAATTCACCAATGCGGGCATCCACTTCACCAAGCCATCCTAACAATACGTTACTCAAATAAAACGTACTTTTGCTTCACTAAATGGAGCAATATGCTGATAGAAGTTTTAAAATCTAAAATACACAGAGCCAAAATCACTCAAACAGAGCTGGATTATGTAGGAAGTATCACCATAGACCTAGATCTAATGGATGCAGCCAATATGATAGAAGGAGAAAAAGTGCTCATTGTAAATAATAATAACGGCGAACGTCTGGAGACATACGCGATAGCCGGTGAACGAGGCAGCGGCATGATTTGTCTCAATGGGGCTGCAGCTCGCAAAGCAGCTAAGGGTGATATTGTAATTATCATTTCGTTTGCCCATATGGAATTTGAAGAAGCTAAGAAATTCACACCATACTTGGTGTTTCCAGATAAAAACAATAAGGCCCTCCTTGACTAAAAATACCAAAACAGCTATTCAAACCATAGTCTTCTTAGTATTGGGAGGATTACTTTTTTATTGGGCAGTGGGTAGCCAAGACCCATCTAAAGTCTGGGAAAACATAAAAGATGCTGATAAGAAGTGGATTATCGTTTCTATGATTTGTGGTATTCTCAGTCACCTAGCAAGAGCACTAAGATGGAACCTATTGCTTGAACCCATGGGGTATAAAGCTACTTCAGCTGGCAGTTTCCACGCAGTCATTTTAGGTTATTTAGTAAATATGGGGCTGCCTAGAGTAGGCGAAATCACAAGGCCAGCAGTACTTTCTAAGTTAGAGGGCATACCGTTAAATAAACTAGTAGGAACAGTGGTAGTAGAACGCGTAGTAGATTTACTTATAACCGCACTCATAGCCGTTGCGATTTTCTTTATCCAATTTCAAATCATTGCTGATTTTTTTATAAAAATTTTTGGAGATGTTAACTCGCAAGGTGTATTGCTTTATGGAGGTATTGCCTTAATACTCATCTTAGTTATTTACATCATTTATAAGAAACGACATTGGTTTTATACTCTCCCGATTATTGGAAAGTTTCAATCGTTTATTGAAGGATTACTCGACGGAATGAAGACTGTTTTCAATCTCGAACAAAAAGGGCTCTTCATATTTTATAGCCTTTTTATCTGGGTCATGTACTTCTGTATGCCATACTTTATTCTCTTTGCTTTGGATAGTACGGCACATCTTGGTGCTTCGGCTGGACTTACAGTACTTCTATTTGGAACGGCTGCTATGATTGTACCCATACCTGGCGGTGTTGGTGCATTCGAATTTATGGTTCCTGCTGCACTGGATTTATACGGAATAACCGAAGTAGTAGCTAAAAGCTATGCCGTCATCACACACGCCATCCAATTTATGGTAATAATCGGTGTCGGAGCATTCTCAGTCCTTTACTTCGTCATTAAGACCCAAAGGTTAAAAAAGAAAAATGTGGAATGATCTTATAAATAACAAGGTATTTACGAGTTATTATGAACTCGCTACGCAAGTAACCACTTGGCACCTGTACAATGAAAAAGTGGTTTTCACCAACGGTTGTTTTGACCTACTCCATATGGGTCATATTGATTACCTATGTAAAGCTGCAGATTTAGGTGACCGACTAATTATTGGGGTAAATACAGATTCCTCAGTGAGCAAGCTAAAAGGTCCTACTAGACCGATTATAGATGAGCACACCCGCTTAACCAAGTTGGCTGCTCTAGCCTTTGTAGATGCTGTAATACTCTTCGATGAGGAAACACCATTAAACTTAATTACCACCATCAAGCCTAATGTACTAGCTAAGGGAGGTGATTACACCGAAGAAACAATAGTAGGAGCTAAAGAGGTACTGGAGACTAAGGGGTCCGTACACGTTATTCCATTCTTAGATGGTCACAGTAGCACATCTATTATTAATAAAATAAAAGGGGAGTAGTTAGCTCCTATTTAACTCTTACGCTTTCCACCCTTTAGGTCTTCTTGTAAGAGGTCTAAGGCTTCCCACTTACCCTCATTTGCCAATTGTGCTTGCTCACCCCACGTACTAGGATCGTGTACTGCATAATTAGGGCCTGCTGCTATCAGCACACCTTTTATACGATCCACACTCACCGAAACAAGGTCGGTATAGGTTTTTATCCCATCCTCATTCAATAATTGCTCTATTTTCGGCCCAATGCCTTCCACCTTTTTCAAATCATCAAATCCTGAAGATTGAGTAGCCGATTCTGCAGGTATTATCGCAGATGAATAAGAAGATGACGTCTTAGTTTCTACTTCTGTCTTGACTTCTGTTTTTTCTGACTCGTATGTATTTTTCAACGCATCTAATTTCAGTTGTAAAGCATTTCTTTCATTCTCCGCATTAATCTTTTGTACTACTTGATTTGAAACCTTGAGTTTCGTACTCTCCAACTCCGCTTTGAGATTTAATATTTCCTTCTCATAAATTTCACCGTCTATGCTATCTTTTTTTAGGGTTGCCAGTTCGGTAAGTAATTTTAACTTTTCATTTTCTGCATTTTTCAATTTCGTCTTTAATGCCGAATTTAGAATAGACCGCAACCAGTAACCCAACAGGAAAGGTACGAAAACTATAAGTGCTACATGCCAAACGTAGTTTTCTGCTGTTAGACTACCTGGCCCTTCTATAAATTTTTCTATGTCCATCATAATTATCTCTTGATTATTAACATCAATCTTCTATTTTTTGCTCTTCCCTCCTCTGTACTGTTATCGGCTATTGGCTCGTTCTGCCCTTTACTACTTATAATAAGTCGTTCTGTGGCAAAACCCAATTCAGACAGCAAATCACCCAAAGCTGTAGCTCGCTCAAG
>Ga0209652_1000060_pt1 | contig 85228 bp, 76 predicted proteins | sample SaaInl74LU_5_DNA_FD_184641 | JGI IMG/M metagenome (GOLD analysis project Ga0209652, IMG submission 184641) | Marine microbial communities from expanding oxygen minimum zones in the Saanich Inlet - ESP_74LU_5_DNA (SPAdes) (version 2) | ecosystem: Environmental > Aquatic > Marine > Intertidal zone...
GTCCTCTACGGCCGTGTTGATCCCCGCTTGGCAAGAGAAAAATGTATGGGCATCGTTGCCGGCAGCGGTCATGTGGGTGGAAATGAATTCCCTCACCTTGATGGCTACCGATTTGACCAAGAATCTGGTTAGTCGGCCTCGACCTTTTACCTATTATAATGCGGCCCCCTTGGCGGATCGCATGGATTCAGATGCGCGGAAGTCCTTCTTCTCTGGGCATACCAGCATGACGGCGGCCAATAGTTTTTATGCGGCCAAGATGTATAGCGACCTGTATCCAGATTCTCGATGGAAGCCCTGGGTATGGACCGCCGCGGCGGTGTTGCCCGCGATAACAGCACAACAGCGAATGGCGGCAGGAAAACATTTTCTAAGTGATGTCCTGGTGGGCTATGTCGTTGGTGGATTCATCGGGTACATGGTCCCAGAGTTTCATCGCCGGCGTTAAAGCCAGTACACGTCTTTTTCTTTTTGCTGGATGTGGATCTGCAGATGGCTGACTTTGCCGGGCTCCAAGTGAAAAATCCCTTCAGACAAGTTTAAGTCCCATCCAGGGTGGGCATGCTGCTGCCCTGGTTTCCAATGGTATTCCCCCGGGGCTAAATGCCATTTCCATTGATCATTCCCGCGGAGGATATGGATGATGTAGCTACGGCCTTCCATGTCCAGTAGGGTAAGCGGAATAGGTTCGTGATCCACCTGTCCGGTGCATGCAATATGTAATTGTGGGGCCACAGGCAACCTTGCTTCGTCGATCTCATAGTGCGCTTTTCGATTCCATGTCGCGATGTGCTGAAGGCGTGCAGTCCACATCCCAGGGCGGCCTTGGACGCTAAATCGCGGATGCTGTAGTCGAAGAGACCAGCCGGCATAGGTTTGATCCCAAGCAATCGACCACGGGGTGTTCGGCCGGCGAAATTGCACGCTAAATCGGCGCAAGTAGGGAGCGTCGCTCCAAGCAATCTGTCCATGAATGGGGAACTTGGGTCGGTAATCCCAAACCATGCGCCACGGACTTGAGGAGGAACTCCAGCTCAAGAAAAGTTGATGTCTTTGCACAGGTATGCGAGCCATGAGTTGCGCAGTAAGCCCATGATGACTGTGTGTTTCAAAGAATTCAAGACTTTTTCCTTGGTAGTCAAATCGCAGTTGGCTGCGTTCCCAAGTGGATTGTCCCTGAAGCCGGAGACTCGCCCTGGAGAGCTTAGCAAAGGCCTCCCAATGATTTGAACTTTGACGCCATCGCCATTGGAGGAGGTCTCCTTTCCACGCAATTTGTTTTAAACCGCGCGAAGACAAGGCATAGGACCAGCGCCCTTGGAGGCCTTCAGTCTGGATTCCTTGTGGGCCTATATTGAAACGGGTTAGGCCCAAAGGACCTTGGCCCAGCCATTGAAACCAAGCATAGTGATCATGGAGAAATAACCTATAGCTCATAGAATTCAACTGAAGTTGAAGACTATGCCCTGGCCCAAAGTCACTTTGACCCCATTGAAGGCGTATGAAAGGACTGTGAAATTGGATTCCCGAGCGTTGCCCCACCATGCCCCACACCTCCTTGGGGATGAACTGTCCGCGAAGCGCGTAGGCGCCTATGGGCGCTTGGATTCCCAGTCCGTAATGCATAGAGCCCGCCAATACCCACGCTTGGGCCCAGCTGGTAAGGCTAATCGGGCCGGGCATGACGTCGAATACCGATGTGGTTCCCTTTCTCGTCATAGGCGATGACGTAGGCTGCGTCGCTCGGGGGCAGTTGTTTGACGGACTGGCCAAAGGGTGCTAGAAATAAATCCTCCGCCGGCCCTAGCGCACGGCCATCTTGATGGTAGGCTTGGCTTTTGGCGATCCAATAGTGCTTGGTAGGAGGCTGCCAATCCAGACCATCCGTCCAATGTGCTTGAATATCAACTTCAGGTTGGCTACAAAGACACCCATAATAAAGTCGCACGGCAAAGCGAATCTGCGTCTGAATTGCCCAACCAGAAGCATGCTGTACAGCTGGAGGATTTTGTTCATAGATTAGAAGGTTTGCAAAGTGAGCTAAACTGTCCGGCGTCCATTCAAAAGGGATGTTTTTCCGTTCTCTGGCTTGGACAACTACCTCCGAAGGGATTGACAAGAAGGCTTCAGGGCGATCCGTAGTATCCATCTCAATGAACACGATGCATGGGCTGTCCGAAGCATTGTACACCGTGATGAATTGGGGCGAGGGGTCCATGCATGGACTAAAGTGCGATAAGCCATTCAGTACAGACACCTGGCCAAAACTGGGCATAGAAAAATGGAGAAGGATAAGGAGGGCGCGATAGCGCCCTCCTACGTTTGACCCGGTCATTAGCTATTAGAAATTGTATAGCGCAAGGTGATCAAGCCTGAACTCGCGGCGTCCAAATTTTGAGTGGCGAAATTCAAGGCATAATTCAAGATCACACCTTCTCCCGCGCCATCCCCCGTGTACGCGCTTTGAATCCCAGAGATCAAGGTTCCCGAGCCGTTGGTGGCCGACAAGGTAATAGGGGCTGCGACGCCCAGAACACCGGTTCCATTGAGGTTGGGGCTAATCGTAAGCTGAATGCCACTCGGAAGTGCGCCACCAATTAAATCGACATCTACTTGGCGCACGTTATCTGGGCTAGCGCCCTTCACAGAGGTGAATTGTAGGTAGCTGTTTTGACTTGCTACGCTCGGAAAGCCTTGGCCCGGTATTGCGGGCGCTTGAACATGGAAGTTCATGACGGTGGCAGGTCCTGCGGATCCGTCCACCAGGCGTATCATGGCCGCTTCATCAATGGTAAAATCCACATCATGATTGGCATTAGTTTGACCCCAGGCCGAGAGGCTCAAGGCCATGGGGAGGCCCAAAAAGATGGGCAAAAAAGACGTTTTCATTGTTTTTGGAATTTGTTAGGATAAAAATTGACTGCTTGGCCAAAGCATGACAAATCTCATCCGCTTGAGGACTCAAGCCGGTTAGAAACGAATCCCAAATGGATTTAAATAGGAAAAAGTGCTAGCCTAAAGCTTCTCTAAGATTCGAAAGAAGGTGGCTCGACTAATACCGAGATAGGCAGCCATGTGATTTCGAGTCAGCGATGAACAGAGCTCGGGGGAGTGAGCCAATAACCATGTGTAATGGTCAAGTGGCTTTTGATGAAGCAGGTGAATGAAGTGTTCACGTGTGTTTTTCAACATGACCTGACAAACCACGAAAAATAGTTCATCAAAATGCGCTTCTTTGTGAAATTCTTCTAGGGTGAGTTGATCCAGGCAAATCACGGTGCTCGGACGGCTCACAATGTATCGGGTTTCTGCAGGACGGCCGGTAGTGAATCTATGGTGGTTAAAGACGAAGTCGTTGGACGTGTAGGCCTGTGGAATGCTAGGTGGTCCTCCATCTCGTTCCGAAAGTTCATATACGCAGCCTTCGATAATGAAATAGAGATGCGTGGATGCATCATCACGGACGATGATCTCGTGATTCTTCGCGAGCGAAATCGGAGCAGAAAATGCGTTGATGAAACGCGTCATGAGTTCTTCTAGGCCGGGGTGTAGCTCATGGAATTGAGCCATTAGCACCTGACGCAACACATTACTTGACATCATGAAGGGTATTTATGGCTCGGAATAATGAGGATCTTGACAGGCCTAAATACTTGGCTAATTCCTCTCTCGAAATTTGAGATAGAATTTGCTGATTGCTATCAAGCGTTTTTTGGAGGCGATCAGTTGGTTTTAAAAGACATAAATCCGTTGACCGTTTGCGGTAATTACCTATATCTCTAGCGGTCAAATTAATGGCCATATGGAACCCCATGCCGAAACGCTCTGTGATCTGTTTGACTTGCTCCCCTGAAATCCCATAAATGGTCCCTGCTTGTTTGCATAGCATCTTGGTGTCGCAGGTATTGCCGAGGATGAAAGACGATTCGGACCAAAACAACGTCATCGGAGGGATGATTCGATGGCAAACAGTCGTCCCAAATTGATCGCTATATTCAGCCAAAGTGGCGTTGGAATTGAAGTACAATACAGGCTTAGACTCGCCAAGGTCCCACACTTTTTGACCAGCGGCTAAATTTCCGATCATTTCAAACTGCAGAGCCCACGCGCTTATGCCATTCTTGAAGTGAGATGATCTCGCTCCAAATAACTTGACTAACTGTTCGGTGAGGTGTGCATTCATCCATGCGAAAGCTAATTTTTTTCCGCAGCAGACTGATCACTTTTTTTGAGCAAAGAACTTGCTATTCGCTTCTAATTCATCCCATTATCTACATTCATAGGAACGGGGCCCGTTAAGCGCTCCCTCAAATGCCAGCGATTAAAGCGATAAAAATCCAGCATGCCTTGCTCAACGTCTTGGATGATTCTTGGGGCTGAAACTCTCAAGTCCACTTCAATCACAGGATGTTTTAATGCGTTCCATAAATGCTTGAATAAGTGGGGTAAAAAACCCGCTTTTAAATCATGGAAATAGGGTATTTCAGAGGAGTGGTAGCGGATAGAATAGAAGACGACGGGGACTTCATTCCGCATCGCCTCGACGAATAGGCCTGGCTTGACGGGGTAGATGTCATGCGTGCCCGATGTACGGCCTTCTGGGCAAACAAAAATGCTGAGGCCTTTCCGAATGCGCTCCACAATCTCTTTGCGAATTTTCTTCCCGGCTTCGGGACAATGCCGACGTACCCAAATAGTATTCAATCCTTGTCCGAGCCAACCGATTAATGGCCAGTTCTTGAATTGATCGGCAACAATCATGACAGCGGGCCGATGCCCTATGTTGAAAAAGATGTCATAATACGAAGGATGATTGCACATAATTAATGCGGGATCCTTCGGCAAATCACCGATAATATTGAGTCGAATTCCCAGGACTTTGTGAATGATAAACATGCCCTTGCGATGCACATTGAAGGCTGCTTGACCCCCCAAAAGTCCACGAGTCAGCGGAACAGCCACGCTGATGGCGGTCATTAGTAGAGTGAAGAAAAATATCCTCACGAAGGCGCGCAGGTGCAATAGCATGAAGGAAATTTAGTTTTTTCCTTTGAATCTCACACTATCTGAGGGAGTAAAGTCCAAATTCTTCTTTGAGATCTGGCCAAAATCCCGCGAAGGCCTCTTCCAATTCGGTATAGGCGCTCTCCAGAGCCTTCGCCCCATGAGCCATCGGGTTGTTATGGGGAAATCGCTGCGCCATCTGCTTAAGGACGCGATCAACTCCTGCAATTTCAGCATAGCCGAGAAGCCAATTGCCCCGTTCCATGGCCTGCACTATATGACCTGCCTGGGGATGAAATACCAGGGCATGCGCGCTTAACACACGATGGGCATCTTGCGCGAAATGAACGGGATCCAAGCCTTCGGTGTACAGGGCGAAATCTCGAGCAAGAAAATGATCCCAAAACACATCCAGCAAAACACCTCGGAATAGGCCATAGGATGGATCCAAAAGCTGTTTGGCCGCTTTCACCCGTAGGTGGGAATCCGTGAACGAATCAATGCGACGATGAAGTAAAACGCCTGCAGCATAGGAAGGCTCTAGGGTTTTCCATAGATTTCCCTTCACTCGATCGGCGAAGAAATTGCCCGCCATGATTTTTTCTCCGCCAGGAGAAAGGACCAGGTGGGCGAGGAAGTTCACGCTTGATTGAAGAGCTCGAATGTGTAGCTCTCCATGATTTGATTTGCCAGCATTTTTTGGCAGGCAATATCTACTTTTTCAGTCGCCTCCTCTTTGCTTGTGGCTTCAATTTCTAGGGTAATGTGCTTGCCGATGCGCACATTGCTGATTTCGGACAAACCAATGTTGGCCATGCTTTGGCCTACTGTTTTTCCTTGTGGGTCTAACAGGGCTTTCAGGGGCATTACGTCAATTTCGGCGCGGAATTTCATGAGGCAGTAGGTTTGAACACTTGTTCTTCAAGTGCGGAAAATACAAGGAGCAAAGGTATGATGAATGCAAAAGCCGCCATCTTAAAAATTATCAACAAACTCACGGAAATGACGGCGAAAACGATCCGGCTTACCAAGGCTGGGCCGCTTTTGGGCATGTCTTTGAAGCTCATGACCGGCCACGAACAATTTAAAGTGTAGGTGCTCCAGAGGGTTATGAGCCCAAAAACCATAAATCCGGCGCTGCCCTCAGGTATGGGCCAAACGTCGAGGAATATTCCCCAAACGACGCCAAGAATAAAAAGAGCATTCGCAGGCGTGGGCATGCCAATGAAGCCTTTGCCCCCCGCCATGCCCAAATTAAATCGAGCCAGTCGGTAGATGGAGGCCAAGGTCGGGGCCAAGGCAATCAAGGCAAACCACCATGGAAGAAATGTGCGTCCAGCATTGAACCATAGCAGGCCAGGAACCACCCCGAAGGTAATGGCGTCGGCCAAGCTATCCAGCTGAACCCCCATAGGACCGTCGGTGCCTAATTTTCGGGCAGCCCATCCGTCCAATAAATCGAAGAGTAAAGCGAGTCCGATACAATAGGAAAGAGACTCTAAATCCATGAGGCTCAAAAAAATCAAAGCCAAGCAACCCATCAAGGCATTGCCGAGGGTAAAGGCATTAGGGATCCATCGCATAAATCCAAAGGTAGCCGTACTTTTAACTCCATCCATGAAGAAGATCATTTTTGCCATCGCGACGGCCGTTTTGCTGAGTGTTTTTTGGCCCGGCGTGTGGGGTGTGGAGACGCAGCCCTTCACTATTACTTGGCTCTTTGCCCTGGCCCCCTTGTTGGCGCTGGAGCGTTCCATTCGCTACGATGCCTTTGGGAAGAAGGGATGGCGGACGTTTGGGTTTGCTTGGTTGAGCATGGGTTTGTTTAATGCGGGCACGACGTTTTGGGTGTGGAATGCACATTGGTCGGGGGTGGTCGCCACGGTGCTGATCAATGGCGGCCTCATGGCAGCGGTTTGGGCCTTGTACGCATGGGTGGCCCGCGTGCATTCCCAACGCTTGGGCTATTGGGCCTTGGTCAGCGGATGGTTGGCGCTGGAGGTATTCCACGAGAATTGGGCCTTTAGCTTCCCTTGGTTGGATTTAGGCCATGCGTTTGCGGCGACTCCAGGCGCTGTTCAATGGTATGAATACACGGGCCACCGCGGGGGCACCCTTTGGTTGCTCGTTTCTAACATTGTTTTTATCGAAACCTGGTACAAGACCAAGGATGCGGAAGGCCGAATCGGCTGGTCCTCATGGAAATCCATGCCCCGTTCGCCGCTTCCCTATGTCTGGGGGCTCCCCTTGGTGCTGAGTTTGGGCATTTGGGCAGGGCTAAACACCGAGGATGAACGCCAGATTTGGGCCACCTACGTGCAGCCCAACGTGGATCCTTATACGGATAAATTCTCCACGCCGGACCTGCGGCAGGCGCATGTCTGGGTCGATAGTTTGCTTACAGACTTTGGGGGGATAAAACCCTCGGAAAACCCTCGAATTCAGCGTGTGCCCTCCGCCTTGGTGGTCTTTCCGGAAACTTTTCTCCACGAAGGTATTCAAGAGCGTTATGGTAATGCCTTCAAGCCCATTCATGCCTTGGATACGGTGCTTCAAGCATACCCGGGCACGTCTTTACTCATAGGGGCTTCCACCTACGAGCTCTACAATGCAGGTGAAGAAACCCCTACGTCTCGCCCCATTGACACACAGGGCCGTCGCTTCTATGACAGTTACAACACGGCGATTGAGCTGACCAACAGCCAGCCGATGGAATTCTATCACAAGTCCAAGCTGGTAGTTGGGGTAGAGTACATGCCTTTTGCGAGTACCCTGAAATCCCTGATTGGCGATGCAACGATTGCTCTGGGCGGAACGACGGGCACTTTGGGCACCCAGGAAAAACGTGAAGTGTTTGCCTTATCGGACACCACCATTAAAGTGGCTCCTATCATATGCTGGGAACAGGATTATGGCAGCTATGTGCGAGAATACGCTCAGCAAGGCGCCAACCTTTTTGCCATCATGACCAACGATGGATGGTGGGGCAACACCTTGGGGCACGTCAGCCATTTCCACTATGCCCGTTTGCGTGCGATTGAGAACCGCCGGGCCGTGGTACGCGCGGCAAATACGGGGATTTCAGGATTTATTATGCCAGGTGGGCAGGCCTACAGCTGCAAAACCTGGGATGAAAAGGGCCTGGCATCTGCGCGGGTGACTTTAATGAACAAGAAGACCTTTTTTACACAGTATGGCGACTTAATCGGCCGGGGAGGAGCGTTACTTTTTCCCCTGCTTTTACTGAGTGTTTTGGTCCGTCAGCGCGTCCAGCGTTAAGCACCGCTATCCGCAAGGCGTGAATTACCTTTGTGGTCCTATTTAAAAACTTCAAGTGATGCAGTACGACGTCGTAGTTATTGGTTCCGGTCCCGGTGGATATGTTAGCGCTATTCGCTGTGCGCAATTGGGCATGAAAACCGCCATGGTTGAGAAGTATTCAACCTTGGGTGGAACCTGCTTGAATGTGGGCTGCATTCCTTCCAAAGCGCTTTTGGATTCTTCCGAACATTACCACAACGCCGTTCACAGTTTTGCAGAGCACGGCATCGACGGCGCCGCCCCAGTGGTCAATATGGAAAAGATGATTGCCCGAAAGCAATCCGTCATCGACGTCACCTGCCAAGGCATTGACTTCTTGATGAAGAAAAACAACATTGACGTGCACCATGGTGTCGGCAGTTTTAAGGATGCTCACACCATCACGGTGGCTGGCGAAAAATCGACCGAAATCACCGCCAAAAACATCATCATCGCCACGGGCTCGAAGCCCATTGAATTGCCCTTTGCCACCTTCGACAAGGAGCGCGTCATTTCCTCCACGGAGGCCTTGAAATTGACGGAAGTTCCCAAGCACCTGATCGTCATTGGCGGCGGTGTCATCGGCTTGGAATTGGGCTCGGTCTACAAGCGTTTGGGCGCTGACGTTTCGGTGGTCGAATACGCCGACAGCTTGATTCCCGCTATGGATGCCGCCTGTGGCAAAGAGCTCCAGCGCACCCTGCGCAAATTGGGCATGAACTTCCACATGAGCACCAAAGTGGAAAAGGTGAGCCGTAAAGGCGAAACCGTTACGGTGGAGGCGGTCGACAAAAAAGGCGCTCCCGTGAAACTGGAGGGGGATTATGTGCTCGTCGCGGTAGGACGCAAGCCCTACACCGCAGGCTTGAACCTTGAAGCCGCCGGTCTAAGCACCGACGAGCGCGGTCGTATCGCCGTCAACGACCACTTGCAAACGGCCGTTTCCCATATCTACGCCATCGGCGACGTCGTTCGCGGTGCCATGTTGGCCCACAAAGCGGAAGAAGAAGGCGTGGCGGTCGCTGAGACCTTGGCCGGCCAAAAGCCCCACATCGATTACAACTTGGTTCCGAACATCGTGTACACCTGGCCTGAAGTGGCGGGTGTGGGCCGAACGGAAGCCCAACTCAAAGAAGAAGGCCGCGCCTTCAAGGTGGGTTCCTTCCCCATGCGCGCCTTGGGCCGTGCCCGTGCCTCTATGGACATCGACGGCATGGTGAAAATCTTGGCGGATGCCCAAACCGACGAGGTGTTGGGCGTGCACATGGTCGCTGCCCGTGCGGCAGACCTCATCATGGAAGCCGTGGTCGCCATGGAATTCCGTGCCTCAGCCGAAGACATCGCCCGTATTTGCCACGGACACCCTACCTACACGGAGGCCATCAAGGAAGCTGCTTTGGACGCTACCGGTAAACGCGCCATACACGCTTAAGATGCCCTATACGGCGCAGGTTTTACACGCTGCGCCCGCTGAGGTTCAGACGGGCTTGCGCCGCGCTGCGCCCAGTTTTTCTCATTTCACGCTGCTTGAAACTGGCCGAGCGCATGGCGCTTTCCAAGAGCCATTAGATCGGTATGACTGGCTGGCGGCTGGCGGTTGTCTTCGTCGGCATCGGGTGGATGTAGCCACACCCGAGGCCTGGTCTGAATTGGCAGCGGCCTGGCGTGCCAAACCTACCTGGTGGTTTGGCGTCATGGCGTATGATGCAAAAAACGCCCTAGAGTCAACCATTCAAAGCCGGCACGCCGCCATCCATGGTCAGCCAGATTGGGATTTTTATGAACCAGAATGGGTGTTAGAATGCCAGGGAGAGGTGTTGACGTTGCATCTTTCCCATGCCTCAGATCAAACGGCTTCCACGTGGTGGGCTGATATCCAGCGGCGCTCGAGCGAAGGGCAAACCGTTCCGACAGGCCAAGAAAAGCGGTCCTCTGCTTCGGTGTATTTGCACTCCGATCAGCGCAAAGAAGCCTACCTCGACAAAGCGCGCTCCTTGCAGGCCTTCATGGTGGAAGGGGATGTGTACGAAGCGAATTTATGCGTCCGTTGGCAAGGTCAGGGTTGGGCAGAGCCTGTGCATACTTACCGGGCTTTGCAAGCCAAAGCGGATGCCCCCATGGCAGGGCTGCACAAAAGCCCCGAGGCCTGGCTATTGTCTGCGTCCCCGGAACGGTATCTCTGTATTCGAACGGAGGGAAGCGAGCAAGTAGCTTACAGTCAACCTATTAAAGGAACCGCAGATCGCCATGCCGATGTCGCGGACTTACTTTCTTCCGAAAAAGAGCGGGCAGAAAACACCATGATTGTAGATCTCGTTCGCAACGATTTGAGCCGGGTGGCGCGTCTCTCCACGGTCACGGTGCCACGCTATCTGCAAGTGCGCTCCTTGCCCACAGTACATCACCTCGTTTCGACCGTACGTGCAGTATTGCGACCAGAAGTCGATTGGATTTCAGTGCTTCAAGCGAGTTTTCCCATGGGCAGCATGACAGGCGCACCCAAAATCCGCGCCATGCAACGCATCGAGGAACATGAAAGCGCTCGCCGAGGGTGGTATAGCGGGGCATTGGGTTACGTCCGGCCGGATGGTGAATGTGATTTCAATGTCATAATCCGAAGTCTTTTATCCAACGCTGCCTGCGATGAGTGGATGGCTTGGGCGGGTTCTGCCTTGACCGTTTTGGCAGACCCAGCGTTAGAATGGGAAGAATTGAAGCTCAAAATGAAAGCGCCCATGGAGGCATTACAATCCCATGAATAAGCTGGAGTATCGCATTCATGAGCGCCTGCTTGGTGGCGGTGAGGAAGGCCGAGGCTTCTTGCTTCTTTGTTCTGGTGGGCAAGATTCCATGGTGCTCGCGCATACGCTTCATGCTCTAGAAATGTCTTTTGAAATTCTTCACGTGCACTATGGTTTGCGCGGGGAGGATTCTGACGGGGATGCCGCCTTTGTCGCGCAATGGGCGGCCGACCATGAGGTCCTCTGTCATGTGCGTCATGCCCCCAAAGATTTTGGGGATGCAGCCAACCTTCAATCCAGAGCTCGCCAATTCCGTTATGACGCAGGTCGCGAACTCCTTCGCGCAGGTGCACTGAAAGCCATGCTGACAGCGCACCATGCCGATGACGCTGCGGAGACCTTCCTGTTTCATGCGGCACGGGGCACGGGCCTAGATGGACTCGTGGCATTAGCGCCGCGCCATGAAAATATCTTTCGGCCGATGTCCGATTTGTCCAAGTCAGCCATTGCGGACTATGCCGCGAAAAACGGCGTAATCTGGCGGGAAGATGCGAGTAATGCCCTAGATAAATACACGCGAAACCACCTAAGGCACCACGCCATGCCGGCGCTGAGGGAGGCGATTCCCCAGGCGAATGAAGGTTTGCAGACGACCCTTCAAAACTTGAGAGAATTGCAATCCTTCGTAGACGCCTCCATCAAGCGTGAAAGTGTACTGTATCTCGGTGCTTCAAAATCAGTCCCTGGTGCGAAGGTTCTATATCGAGATGTGTTGGATCACCCACACGCGTCAGTTATCGTTTGGTATATCCTGCGGGAGTATGGTGGGTTTGATTTTGAGGCAATTTGTGCTTTGAGTCAATCCCAAGTAGGTGCGATGTTGGAACGAGGAGGCTGGCAGCTTTGGGCTGAGCGCGAAGGACTCCTCTTGCATCCAGTAGTCTCGGCCGATGGGCTTCCTCCCCAGCAAATCTCGATGGATCGTGCAGCTTATTTAAAGGGCCCATTTTGGGATGGGAATCAATGGCATTCGAACTATTCCTGGACATTGACGCCGCAGGTGCTTCGGGAAGGAGAAAATTTAGGTAGCCTGCGGGCACCAGTGCTTTCCGATAAGCGGTGTACAGCCTGGCATTGGAGGCCTTGGCAAGAAGGTGATTTCATCTATCCTTTGGGTATGAAAGGCCGGAAAAAACTTTCTGATGTCCTGACCGAGGGTAAGCTCCCTGCGATGTGCCGCAAAGCGTTATGTGTCCTCGCCAAAGATGCTGGGCCAGGAGAAGTTTACTGGGTCCCAGGACTTCGACTTTCCCGCCATGTCGCGGTGGACAATTCAGATTCTTCTGCTTGGAGGATGGAAGAGGATGCCTCGGAAGCATAGAAGGGTTATTTTTGTCCATATGAAGACATTCCTTCGCTGGGCCCTTTTGGCCTGCATGGCCTGGTTGCCTATCAATCTTTCGGCCCAAATCATCGAGCCCGTCAAGTGGAAGACCTCCACGGAACGCCAAGCGGATGGCACCGTTAAGCTAATTGCTCAGGCAACTATTGAGGGTTCATGGCATATGTATTCTCAAAAATCGGGGGAAGATGGCCCTCTAGCCACCACGTTTGTCCTTACATCCAATCCAAGACTGACGCTTTCTGGAGGTTTTGTAGAACCCGCGGCGCACAGTGAATTCAGCAAGCAATTCAACATGGAGCTGGCCTACTTTGAGCATTCAGCCCGTTTTGTGCAGACGGCAAACATTACAGGCCCGGGACCACTTACCGTCGAAGCCGAAGTGTCTTTCCAAGTCTGCAACGATGAAATGTGCCTCTTCCCCGAGTACATCCCCTTGACCTTTAAAATCCCAGCCCAAAAGAACGCCGCCCCCACCGATGAGGGCCTCGTCGCTACCGAGGCGCAAATTCAAGCGGACGGGGATGCCAGCGCACCTTCTGAGGAGGCGGAGGGATCTGACGTCGATACCGTGGCTACAGCTAGTACGGACAGCACCCCCGCGGACGTCAGCCCTGTTCCTGCAGCGGACGAAACCGAAATGAAGCAAGGCCACTGGGGCGTGTTTTTGGAAGGTATGGGTTGGGGCTTTTTGGCTCTTTTGATGCCCTGCATCTTCCCCATGATTCCCTTGACCGTGAGTTTCTTCATTAAGCAAAGCAAAACACGCGCAGAGGGCATTTCTAAAGCCATTACCTACGGTATCAGCATCAACGTGATCTACGTGGCGCTCGGTTTGCTCATCACGGTGGTTGCGGGCCCCGACGCCCTCAATGCCATGGCGACGGACCCCTGGTTCAACCTCTTCTTCTTTGGGCTCTTTGTGATTTTCGCCATCAGTTTCTTTGGTGCCTTCGAAATCACCTTGCCCAGCAAGTGGGTAGACGGCTCGGACAACCTGTCGCAGCGCGGCGGCTTGATCGGCATCTTCTTTATGGCCTTCACGCTGGCCTTGGTCTCCTTTAGCTGCACGGGTCCGCTTATTGGCTCCTTGTTAGTGCGCGCGAGCAATTCCGGCGAGTTGCTCGGTCCAGCCATGGGCATGTTCGGCTTCTCCTTCGCGTTGAGCTTGCCCTTTATGCTTTTTGCCGCCTTCCCCGGATGGCTCCAGTCCTTGCCCAAATCTGGAGGCTGGATGAACACGGTGAAAGTGGTCTTGGGCTTCTTGGAGCTAGCCTTCGCCATGAAGTTCCTCTCCACGGCCGATATGGTGTGGCAGGCCCATTGGGTGAGCCGTGAGCTCTTCTTGGCCATTTGGACCGGCTTGACCTTCTTGATCGCACTCTACCTTTTTGGCGCGTTCCGAATGCCCCATGATGACAAAGTCGAAGCCATCAGTGTTCCCCGTATGCTCTTTGGTACGACGTTTTTCATTCTTGGATTCTACTTGCTTCCTGGCACTTTTGGTGCCCCCGTCCGCCTCGTTGCGGGCTTCCCACCCCCCGCCCACTACGCAGAGGCGCCCGGTGGTGCCTACCTCGGCGGAGGCGGTAGCGAACAGGCCTTGAACTACACCGGCACCGCATGTCCGGACGGCCTTCCCTGCTTCAACACGTTGGACGATGCCAAGGCCTATGCCAAGCAGGTCAACAAGCCCATCATGATTGACTTTACGGGCTGGGGCTGTGTGAACTGTCGCAAAATGGAGGAGCAAGTGTGGGTAGACCCGGAAGTGCACCGCATCCTCAAGGAGGAGGTCGTTTTGGTCTCTCTCTATGTCGACGAGAAAGTAGCCCTCCCTGAATCTGAACAGTACACCACCCCCGCAGGCAAGAAAATTAAGTACGTAGGTCAGAAATGGAGCGACTTTGAAGCCAGCACGTATGGCGCCAACGCCCAGCCCTACTACGTCATTTTGGATCCCCACGGTGATTGGACGCCTTTGAACGGCTTTGCTGCATGGGATCCGGATGTGCCTAAGTTCTTGAACTGGCTTAATGCCGGCATTGCTGAATACCGCAAGCGCCACTGAGCATGAAGGCTGCCGCTGCTACGCAAGCTTTTCAGCGCGCCATTGCGGCCTACCATGCCCAATCGGACTTAGATCCTGCGTGCCCGGAATCGGCTGCCCATTTGGAGGGCCAACTCTTCCAAAAGGCTTGGATCGATACGGTACAGTGGCATCTAGAAGATGAAATTCGTCGTACAGACCTGAAAGGGCCAGAAGTACTTGCCTTGAAACGCCGGATCGACGGCCTGAATCAAGCGCGTACGGATGCTGTGGAAGCATTAGACCGCAATCTCCAAGCAGAACTGCAACCCATTGCTCCGGTAGAAATGACCGCCTTGCGAACGGAATCCTTGGGCTGGGCACTTGATCGCCTATGCATCTTGCAACTCAAGCGCTATCATATGGCCGAAGAAGTGGCACGCGGAGGGGAGCATGCTCAACGCGTAGCGCCACGCCTGGAGGTACTGGATCGCCAGTCGGCCCACTTAGAAGCCGCGGTCGATACGTTGGTAGCTGACCTGTGTGCTGGAACCGTGCGCTATGCACGCTACGAGCAGCACAAACTCTACAACGACCCGGACACGAATCCCGCGCTCTACCGCGTTAAATAGACATGAAAATGACCAAGCTAGCTGTGGTGCGTTTCTCCGCTTTGGGAGATGTACTGTTGCTGTGGCCCGTCATGTGTCGTGTAGCACAGGAATATCCTGAGATGCGCATTACGTTTTTCACCCGGAATACTTTTGAGGCGCATCTGCCTGCCCACCCGAGCATCCAAGTGGTAGGGCTGGACATCGCCGGAGTTTACCGCAATCCAATGGCACTAAATCTATTTTTTTACGGCTGGATTCGGAGTCATAACCCGGTCGCCTGGGTGGATGCCCATGCCCATCTTCGAAGTCGAATAGGAACACTGATTGCCGGTCTTTTAGGGGCGCGAATCGGACGATTGAATAAACATCGGGAAGAACGAAGGGCATTTCTTCGGAAGCGACTCGGATCACTTCGGCCTGTGCAAACCCTCTATGCCGAGGCCTTCGAGCAAGCAGGACTGCCTGTAACGTGGCCAAATTCAGAACCGTTGGATGAGCGCAGACCGAGTCGAGTCATGATTTTGGCACCATTTTCGGCACAAAAGAGCAAATCCATGCGGCTCACTTTGGCTGAAAGCATCGCCCAACGATGGATTCAACAGGGAGGGCAGGTTATTTTGATGGCGTCGGTTGCGGAAGCCTTGCAATGGGGCGGTCCCGAGGTCATACAACCCGCTATCGAAGAAGAACTAGGGTTTTGGCAAACGGCAGCCGTGGCTTTGGTCACGGATTCAGCCAATCAGCATCTGGCCGCCCTGCATGGCACCCCAAGTGTTACACTCTGGATGGGTACTTCGCCCCAAGCGGGATTTGCACCGCATCAACACAGTCTGCATCGAGATTTGATGCCTAGCCAGTTGGCCTGCTTTCCTTGCAGTATTTATGGGAAGCCGACCTGTATACGGACCGACTTTGCCTGTAAAAACCACTCAGAAGAGGAGATTTGGCAGGCCATCCAAGAGGTGGCGGCGGTGGCGCCGAATTCCTTTTTCTGAGTATCCTAGCCCTAAGTTCCAGGGTATAGTCGTTTAGGCCCGGTTAAATAGCCTAAAGCCCGGACCTTGCTTGCATGATTCATGAAGTTTGGACCCATGCGGCGGGGGATTCTATGTGCATACAGCTACAGGTGGCCGTTCAGCCAGGGTATAGCTTTCAATTATCTGGGCGGAAGGATCCGAGAAGCAGAGAATGGCCTCAGCGCTTGCATGCGGCCTTTCGGAATTTTGGCTGGAAATGGCCAGGGAAGCGGGTGACTGCGTTGGTGACTCCGTCAAGTGGGGCATGTCTGGGGCCCGAAGTAGATCTCGCCTTAGCCGTCGCCGTACTTCTAGGTTCCAAACAATGGGGAGCTTGCCGTCCTGGGGGCTTTTTTATGATGGGGCGGTTGGACTTGCGCGGTGCCGTTTTGGGGGATGCCCATAGTCCTTTGCCCATGCTACCTGATTCCGTGGGATGGGGCTGTGTGCCGCTTCAAGTAAAGGAGGCCTATTTTTCTGAACATCCCACTATTGTAGGAGTTAAAAACCTTCAAGAGGTTGAAGCTTATGTGGTTCATGGGTTACCTCCTATATTCCACGGTCATTCCCAAGTGAAAGCGACTCAGACCTTTCCAGTCCTTCGACTTTCATCTGAGGTGCAACAGCTCCTCGAAGTAGTCGCTTCCGGCGGGCATCCAGTTTTTTGGATGGGACCACCGGGGACGGGAAAAACACAGCTTGCACGCGCGCTTTGGCAAATGGACCAAGAACTCTCCAAAGCGGATGTGCCCTTCGTGGAACCCATAGCTCCGAGAGCAAGCGCTGCTGCGCTGGAACGCTACTTTCAAGCGGCGAAAGGAGGTCATTTATTCCTGGATGAAGTCGGAGAGTGGCCCCTCAAAGCGCTTGAAGCCTTGCGGAAGCCCTTAGAGCGGTCGATTCATACGCTCTACTATAGTGCAGCGACGAACCCCTGTCCATGTGGCTTTGCAGGGCATAGAAGCCGTTCGTGTCAATGCAGTGCGGGTCGGATAGAGGCCTATCAACGTCGATTTTCTCCACCTTGGTTAGAGCGATTCCACGTAGTAGGGCATGTGCATGCCGAAGAGGAGGATAGCCTGGTAATCTGGCCTGAATTTCTCCAGCGGATCCGTTGGGCTAGAGAACGACAAATCCGGCGGGCAGGTCGACTGAACGCTCAGTTAGAGGACGAAATCCTTTGGTCTAGCTTGCAATTGCAGACAAAAGCGGCCATGGATGTCCGCGAGTGGCAGCAACGACGGGGGATGGGCGAACGAGCGGTTCAATCCGTGTGCAAAGTGGCCCGTACGATGGCCGACCTAGATGGTTTACAGTGGGTGCAGCCTCGACATATCCATCAGGCAGTGCATTACCACTGGTCTAGTCAAGGCATTACTTCCAAGTCCGATCCTTAGGGTCTGGGGGGTTTTTGGACCACATCAGGGGCCCTTCGCAGCCGGCAACTTCAATCATGACGGCGCTAGGACTGCCGAAATAGGTCAACAATTTGCTCCGCCAATCTCTAAAAGAACTAATTGAAAACTGCTGGCAGGGTAAGGTCATGACCGTGATGGTCGTCCCATCAATCACTACAATGCTCGGATCCACATGGGGGACTGACCGGCTATCTCTTCCGGGACGAATACTCGAACCATCAATGAAGTCGGCGAGCCAACGCTTCATGGCCCAGTTTAAATCATCTGTTTCAGAAAAGTGAAAAACATGCACATACACATCATAGCGGACATTGCGCTCGAGGTTGTCCAATTGCCTTTCAAGGCCTTCGAGTTTAAAATCAGTGCGGTAATCGGGGCTCTCATTTTCAAGCGCACCCAGAGACTCGCCCCCTAAATTCAACGTTTTCACTCTGTAGGCACTGGCTAAATCCTGTTGAAAGGCCTCAATGCGTTGGAGCAAATCATTGGGTTGTGCATGAGCCACCCATGGCAAGAACATCAAAAGTAGGAGTGATCTTTTCATGCTAAAAAGGTACGCCAAAGCCGCTTCCCATTACATTTGCGCTATGCTCCGTCGAATCCTTGTCATTTTGGCCCTCCTCAGTGGGAGTGTGCAAGCCCAAGTGGTTAATGTAGAAGCCATGCGAGGGCTTACGGGCAGCGAGCCAGGTACCCATGGGGTTTTGGATGGAAGCTTCTACTTTGGCGGGACCCAAGCACTACTATTGCGCTTGAGCACTTCGGCGAATTTCAGAAAAACCCTGGGCAAAGAATCATACTATGCGATTTTTAACGGCAATTTGAGCACGCGGGTCGGCGGGGATGCCTTGCTCTTCGAGCAAAATGGATTCGTCCACGGACGCTACAATGTCGAATGGACAGACGAATGGACAGGCGAAGTATTTTTCCAATGGCAATCCAATAAACCGATGCGTATCGCCCAGCGTTTCAATTTTGGGGCGGGGCCACGTTTTCGGGCCATCGATAGTAAAACGGTGAATTTCTTCCTCAGTCCGTTAGTGATGTATGAATTGGATATCGAGTCTGTCACGGGGGTCTATGAATCTGTAGCGCGGATGAGTACCTATATGAGTTTGGACGTGCTGCTCAAAGAAAAATACCGCCTAAATACCATTGCGTATTACCAGCCACAAGTGCTTCAATGGGATGATGTGCGAGTGGTCATCAATAGCCGATTTAGCACGCCGATTTCACCCAAATTGAACCTGACGATTTCGGGAAATTTGAATTATGATGCCTACCCTGCAGGTACGGATGTGCCCAATTTTACCTACGGAATCAATTCAGGTTTGAGCTGGCGCTTCTAGGCCTGCACTTCATGGAGATACCCCAGTGCATCGGCCACTACAAAGGTGCTTCCTCCCAAATAAATTCGGTCTTCTTTGTTGGCTTTCGCCAAGGCCGCCAACCATGCCTGGGCTACAGAATCATATGCTTCGCCCTGAAAACCTTTGGCTTCCGCGTTTTCTTGGAGTTCGTGGACGGGCAGCGCGCGAGGAATGCTGGGGGCACAGAAATAATAGCGTGCATCTTGGGGCAAGCAATCCAGCGCGGAACCCACATCTTTGTCCCCGACCATCCCTAAAACGATGTGCATTTTACCTTTTCCTAGGCGCATGAACTGCCGCATCGTGGCCCGCAATCCTTGCGGATTGTGGGCAGTGTCAAAAATGGCAAGCGGGCCCTCTTGGACCACTTGCCAACGTCCTTGAAGTCCCGTGCTGGAAGCTACGTGGCGAAGTCCTTCTTGAATCGTGGCTTCACTGAGTGGAAATTGCTGTTGGGCCGCCAACATTGCCCGAGCCACCCGTTGATTGCTGGCCTGGTAATCGCCTTGGAGATCACATGGGCTCAAGTCTGTCACCGTTTCTTCTGCCCATACGAGTGGGCAAGCGGTTTCCGCGGCATGTCGAATAAAGACCTCTTCGGTTTCGCTATCGCGCACGCCGATAATCGCTGGAATTCCCGGTTTGAAAATGCCCGCTTTTTCGCGCGCGATGAGCGCGCGGTGTTCACCTAAAAAGGCCTGATGATCCAGGTCTATCGTGGTGATCCCCGTAACAATGGGTTCGATGATATTGGTGCTGTCGAGTCGTCCACCCATCCCCACTTCGATGACAGCCACATCTACCTGGGCCTCTGCAAAAGTTTGATAGGCCATGCCGACACTCATTTCAAAAAAACTCAATCGCAAATCAACCAAGAGCGGCTTCCATTGGTCCACAAACTCCACCACGGCCTCTTCAGAGATAGCCTGCCCTTGGATGCGAATGCGTTCGGTATAAGAGACGAGGTGCGGAGAGGTGTAAAGCCCAACGCGATATCCACCGGCCTGAAGGCAGCTGGCCAACATATGGGAAGTGGATCCCTTGCCATTCGTGCCGGCGACATGAAAAGCAGGGAAATGACGATAGGGATGTCCGAGGGCTTCCATGAAAGCCTCCGTTTTTTTCAAATCCAGTTTATACGAAGATTGTTGTCCCCCCGTGTGTTGAAACACCGGGAGTTGAGCATACAGCCATTCCAGTGTCTCTTGGTAGCGGCTCACTGACGAGTGAATCGGTATTTGATGGTTCCGATTTGCAAATCTGTCGCAGAAGGGTCTCCCTCCCAGCGGGTTTTGCGTGCGGCTTCTTCCGCCCGAGCAATCAAACAGGATTGAGAAGTGGTAGATCCGCTCACCCCGCCTTCAACGCGTTGAACTACGCCATTGCGGTTAACCCAAATTTTGACCACCACCACGCCATCTCCTTCACAGTCGTAGATGGGCTTGGGCCGCTCAAGCGCTCGACGGCTACCGAGCTGGTAATCGCCGCTGTTGCCAGTGCCTCCATTCCCGAGGCCGTTTCCTTGGGCATCGCCTGTCGGTTTGCCTTGGTCGCCTCCTCCGGTGGTATTTCCTTGACCGCTTCCAGTTCCTGGAGTGGTGCTGGATTGACTAAACCCACCCTTTAAGCGGTTGTTTAAAGCGTCTGAAACCTTGGGCTTCTCGGGCTCCTTAGGTTTAGTTTCTTCCGATTCCTTAGGCTTAGTCGTCTCTGTCTTTGGCTGGTCCTTAGGTTTCTCAGGTATGGCCATTGCATCCACCAGATCTTGGGTTACCGCTGCTTCCGTCGGTTCGCTGGTCGAACTCGAAGGACTCGTCACCGCTTCGGCCGGTGCGGCCGAGGTTTCCCCTTGACCATCCTCTTCATAGCCAAAGTTGACCGGAATACCCATTTCGGGCGGCGGATCTTGGTAGGTTAAACCAAAAAAAGCGAAAAGCACAAGAAGCACAGCGTGCACGGAAAGGGTGGTGGCCCATCCCCGACGACGATCATTCTTTTCGTGATTTTCTAACTGACTCATTTACGAGGGGTCGGTAGCAAGCACCATTTTAATTCGGTTACGGTAGGCAATGTCCATGACTCGTACCGTCTCGCCCGTTGGGACAGACGCATCGGCACGTAAAATGATGACCGCTTCCGGATCACTTGCCGCAGCTTCAAGAATGGCCATTTCCAACTGACTCAGGTCAACAATATCACTGTTCACTGAGACTTGCAGGTCTGGGTTGATCGTGACCGTCACGGTAGATTTCTTGACCGTTTGCGCCTTGCTTTTGGGCAAAATGACGTCCAAAGCACTGGTCGTTACCAAGGTGGAGGTCAGCATGAAAAAGATCAGCAAGAGAAACACCATGTCCGTCATAGAGGACATGTTGAATTCAGCTGAAACTTTACTTCTGTTTTTGAGGTTCATGCGATGCGAATCAAACGGGTTCGTCCAAAAGGTCCAAAAACTCCGTGCTCGAAGTCTCCATTTTATAGATCACCGATTCTACGCGCGTGACCAGAAAATTATATCCGAAATAGGCAAAGATGCCCACGACTAGACCTGCTGCGGTAGTCGTCATGGCAACATAAATCCCCTCGGCAAGCATGTCGATTTGGACGCCACCTCCGGCATTTGCCATTTCTTTAAATGCCAAAATCATTCCGATGACCGTACCAAGAAGTCCTAGCATCGGAGCGCCTCCAGCGATCGTAGCCAAATAGGGAAGATTGCGCTCCAAGCGCTGAATCTCGAGCTTACCTTGATTCTCAATAGAGGCAGAAATGTCTTGAAGGGGCTTGCCAATGCGGGTCAAACCTTTGAGGATCATCCGTGCGACGGGGCTATCTGAACGCTCGCACAAATTGATGGCGGATTGCACATTGCCTGAAGCGACATGGTCCTTGATGTCCTTCATGAACTGGGGATCAATTTTGTTGGCCCGCTTAATCGCGCCCATTCGACTGACGAAGATGTAGACCATCGCAATGGACAAAAGGACCATGAGGGTCATGATAATCTGGCCACCAATGCCGCCAGACAGCATCAAATCCATGATGCTTAACGTTTCTTGATTTGGGGTCGCCTCTGCGGGCATGGCCGCTGCAGCGTCTCCGGGAAGTTCAATTTGTAAAAAGGACATCGACATGTCTGAGGGTTTATTTAGACTAACGTGTTGAAATCAAATTTGGTGCCGTGTCACGTACGGGGGTGCCATTCGGGACTAAAATTACGGGCTTTCAGTGGGATTTGGCCTAGCCAAAAATGATCCAACGCTGAAGGATGTACATGCCAATGCCTGCGACGTACCCGATGAGGGCTAAAAAGCTGATTTTCTTGAGGTACCACCCGAAGGGTATACGCTCTAAACCCATGACGGCTACCCCGGCTGCGGAACCTATGATCAGCAAGGAGCCACCTGTTCCGGCGCAATAGGCGAGAAATTTCCAGAACAAATCATCATGCGCAAAATAGGTGCCCGGGATCATTTCGTACATACCCATGGAAGCGGCCACTAGGGGCACATTGTCCACAATGGCTGAGAGCACACCAATGATGGAGCCAATGAAGTAAATACCCGTTTGGGTAGAGGTCCCAATACTTGCATCGAGTGCAGCGGCCAAATCGATGAGTTGTCCACCTGTTTGAAGACTGGCTACGGCCAATAGGATACCCAAGAAAAAGAGCACGGAAGGGGTGTCTACCTTTCGGAGAACCCCCAGAACGCCAATGCTTCGACGAACATCGGGGGTCTTGTCGCGGTGCATCACATCCGTGATTAGCCACAAGGCGCCCAAGCTGAACATCATGCCCATAAATGGGGGAAGATGGGTGACCGTTTTGAAGATGGGCACAAAAAGCAAACCGGCGACGCCCGCAGTGAGCACGGTAATTTGTTCTTTGCGACTGATCGGGTGATTCGAACTTTGGAGCTCATCTTCTTCCGGGCGAGTTACTTCGCCTTTGAGTGTAAAAGTGAGGTAAATCAATGGGGCCAAGAGGCAGGCTACGGAGGGTAAAAAGATGAAGGCTATGATGTTTTCGGCGGACACTTGGCCACCAATCCACAACATGGTGGTAGTTACATCTCCAATAGGCGAAAAAGCACCTCCGGCATTCGCGGAGATGACGACCACTCCGGCAAAAAGCCAACGGGTAGGTTGATCTTTAATCAGTTTTCGCAAAAGGGAAATCATCACAATGGACGTGGTGAGGTTATCCAAAATGGCAGAAAAGAAGAACGTTAAAATGGCAATGATCCACAGTAGGCTTCGGATGCTGTTGGTCGAAATTTTATCTGTAACAACCGCAAATCCTTCGTGAGAATCCACGACTTCGACGATGGTCATGGCGCCCAAAAGGAAGAATAGAATGCCTGAAATTTCACTTAGGTGTTCGAGTAAATGATGTTCGGCATCATGGATGTCCGCCCCGCCAAAAACGTAAATGGTCCAACACAATACCCCAGTCACCAGCGCGGCTGCGGCCTTGTCAATCTTGAGACTGTGTTCAAATGCAATAGCCGCATAGCCTAAGACAAAAACGGCAATCATGAGAAAATACATAGGGCGGAATTTAAGGTTTCCCGTAAATATAAGTTCTAAGTGAGCGCAATCCGCGCTAGACATTTCCTTAACATAGAAATATTGTGCCATCGCATCCGTCGGCCTTCGCTCCAGTCACGGAGGACCAGACATTCACCTCGCCACGAAGCTTCCTAAGTCCTAAAAAGGCAAAGCACAGGGCTTCTTTGAAATCTCTTTCTTCGGCCCCCGGGATCTGCCATGTGCGGGAGGATCCAGCGCGGAGCAGGGTCAAGAGGTAGTCGTTCTGCGCTCCGCCGCCGGTGACGAGGACATCCCCCTCGGGGGCCGTCGCAATTCCGTGCAGAATGGCCCACGCAGCGTGTTCTGTCGCGGTGGCGATCGCTTGTTGCGGGCTCAAATGGGATAGGCAGGGCATCCATTCTTGCTCCACCCATTCACGTCCCAAGCTTTTTGGGAAGTCTTGCGCATAAAAGGAGAGTGCTTGAAGACGCTGAAGGCAGTCGGCGTCGGCCTGGTGCTGCCTAGCCAAAGCGCCTCCGGCATCAAAGGCGAATCCCAATTGCTGAGCGAAGTGGTTGAGGACAAAATTGACTGGGCCCAAGTCCCCGGCATGCCGTATTCCTTGAAGGCTCCAGCTGGCATTGCTGAATCCACCCAGGTTGAGGCACACCGCATGATCCGTATACAGAAAGGCATCGGCCAAAGGAACCAGCGGGGCTCCTTGTCCCCCGCGGGCCACATCCGCACGACGAAAATCACCCACCACGGGAATTCCTTCAAATCCCGCTGCCAAAGGAGCGTCATTTCCAATTTGAATGGTCATGCCGAGTTGTGGCTGGTGTACCGCGGTGTGCCCGTGACTCGCAATGGCATCCACGGATAATGCATCAAAAAAACTGTGGAATGCGCGATTGAGCCAGCGACTGTAGTCTTGGGAAATGGCTTCGCGATCCGTTGGGAGGGCATGATAACTGGCCTGGAGTCGCTGGGCCCATTCCGTGCCTTCATAGGGGATGAACTGGCTCGCTATGATTCGATGCTGCCAGCGATTTGTTCGGTCGTGGAACTCAAATTCTACGGCGACCAAATCCAATCCATCCAGCGAGGTGCCGGACATAGCTCCCCCAATTCGGTGTGGTCCGGGACCTGCGAATTTGGAGGAATAGGAATTCTGAGGGAGGGACATCTACCAACAAAGATGGGGCAGGGAGGTCATCCAACGAGAGGTCATCGGGCCGTAAATTCGCCGCAGACTCAGAAATCAACTTTTACTATGCATTTTCAACTCACCGAAGAGCACGAGATGATCCGCGAAGCGGCTCGTGACTTTGCCCATTCCGAACTGCTTCCCGGCGTTATTGAACGTGACAATGAGCAAAAATTCCCCAGCGAGGGCGTTCGTAAAATGGGAGAGCTTGGCTTTCTCGGTATGATGACGTCCCCAGAGTACATGGGGGGTGGTATGGATACTATTTCATACGTGTTGGCCATGGAGGAAATTTCCAAAATTGATGCATCGGCTTCCGTGATCATGTCCGTGAACAACTCGCTAGTATGCTGGGGCCTAGAAAAGTTTGGCAATGAGGCCCAAAAGAAAAAATACCTCACCCGCTTGGCGAGTGGAGAAATCATTGGTGCATTCTGCCTAAGCGAGCCTGAAGCCGGTTCGGATGCGACGAGTCAGCGCACTACAGCGTTGGATCATGGCGACCACTATGTGCTCAACGGGACCAAAAACTGGATTACCAATGGCCATAGTGCCTCCGTATACCTCGTGATTGCGCAAACCGATGTGGCCAAGGGCCACCGGGGCATCAACTGCTTGATTGTGGAAAAGGGGATGGAAGGCTTTGTCGTTGGAAAGAAAGAAGACAAATTGGGTATCCGTGGTAGTGATACGCACTCGCTCATGTTTACGGACGTGAAGGTGCCCAAAGAGAATCGGATTGGCGAAGATGGCTTCGGTTTCAAGTTTGCCATGAAAACCCTCTCGGGGGGTCGTATCGGCATCGCAGCGCAAGCATTGGGTATTGCCTCAGGCGCGCTGGAATTTGCCGCGAAGTATGCTACCGAGCGAAAGGCGTTTGGCAAAGCCATTGCCGAGCACCAAGCCATTGCATTTAAATTGGCCGACATGGCGACTAAGGTGGAAGCCGCGCGCCTATTGGTGCTCAAGGCCGCTTGGTTAAAGGACCAGGGCTTGCCTTTTGACAAGGAATCTGCGATGGCCAAATTGTATGCTTCGGAAGTGGCCATGGAAGCCACCGTGGAGGCGGTTCAAATCCATGGAGGCTATGGTTTTGTGAAGGAGTACCACGTGGAGCGTTTGATGCGTGACGCGAAGATTACCCAGATTTATGAGGGCACGAGTGAGATTCAACGCATCGTGATTTCACGGGCGATTTTGGATGAAATCTCTACACAATAATTCCGCGATCCGGAAGGTCTGAAATGCAAAAGCGCGGCCCTTGGGCCGCGCTTTTTTGTTGGGCTGTACCCAGGATTATTCTTGGTCTCCTTCGGCGGAAGGCTTTTCTAGTTTATTCAAGTACTCAGCCAATTTGCTCGTCAGATCCATGGCTTCACTCCCGAAAAGCAAATTGGATTCGTAGACAAAAATCAAATCCAATCCAAGATCTGCTTGCAATTGCGCAATGGCCTTGTCGACTTGTTGTTTGACGATGGCGTTCATTTTGGCCTCTTCTTGAGCCAACTCGCCTGAGCGCTGCTGCTCTAAGGATTGATACTGCTGATTAATGCGCTGAAAGTCCATTTGCGCGCGCTCCAACTCCAATTTGGATAAGTTCGGGGCTGCTTTTTGAAGCACTTCATATTCCGTCTGAAGGTTTTGCTGACTGCGGATTAATTCAGCTTCCATTTTCTTGGCGGTAGCCTCAAACTGACCAACCAATTCGCTGTGATAGTCATAGAGCTGGGTCAATGAATCCAAGCGTACATAGCCTATGTTCATGCCTTCAGCGGAACTAACAGAACTGCTTCCTGAGTTGCACGATGCGGCCATCATGACAGCGGCACCGGCTAAAATGAGATTTTTCACGGTTTTCATGCCGCCGAAAATAATCAAAAGACTTGGGCTATCGTGTCTTCGACTAAGGAATCTGAAGCAATTTCTGCTTGAGTGACCCGCAAGGCAGGGCTGCGCTTCAATTCTCGGCCAATAGCAATCATGGCTTCGCTGTTTCGGGCCCAAGCGCGTCGGGCTATGCCATTGTTGACATCGTAAAAGAGCATACTCTCTAGGCGGCGGTCCGCTTCCGGGCTGCCATCGAGAAGCATGCCAAACCCTCCATTAATCACTTCTCCCCAGCCGACGCCCCCTCCATTGTGAAGGCTGACCCACGTAGCGCCTCGGAAACTATCCCCAATGGCGTTGTGCACAGCCATGTCAGCGGTGAAGCGCGATCCGTCATAAATATTGGAAGTTTCGCGGTAGGGTGAATCCGTGCCGCTGACGTCATGGTGGTCGCGGCCTAGCACGATGGCTCCGATTTCCCCGCGGGCAATCGCCTCGTTGAAAGCGCGGGCAATCGCAATACGTCCCACCGAATCTGCGTAGAGGATCCGGGCTTGCGAGCCCACGACGAGTCGATTTTCCTCAGCTTGCTCAATCCAGCGGACATTGTCTTCCATTTGCAGCCGAATGTCCTCAGGAGCTTGGGAAGCGAGTTCGCGGAGCACTGCCGCAGCAATTTGGTCACTCTTGCGGAGATCCTCGGCTTTACCCGAACTACACACCCAGCGGAAAGGTCCGAATCCATAGTCAAAGCAAAGGGGGCCAAGAATGTCTTGAACATAGCTTGGATAGGCAAAATCTAGCCCATTTTCAGCCATGATATTTGCACCGGCACGGCTGGATTCAAGAAGGAATGCATTGCCATAATCAAAGAAGTACATGCCTCGGGCATGCAGGGTATTGATGGCCTCTACATGGCGTCGAAGCGTGGATTGGATTTCCGTTCGGAAGCGCTCGGGATCCGCAACCATGAGTGCATTGGCCTCTTCATAGCTGTATCCTTGAGGATAGTAGCCTCCTGCCCATGGGTTGTGCAGGGACGTCTGATCGCTTCCCAGGTCAACCGATATATTTCGTTCCGCCAATCGCTGCCAGAGGTCGACCGTATTTCCTACAAATGCGATGGAGCGATTGCCCCCTTTCGATTGACTTTCCAAGGCCGAATCGATGGCTTCGTCTGCCGTATAAAACAGGGCATCCACCCAGCCCTGGGCATGGCGCTTCTCCGCTGCGTTGGAATTGATTTCGGCCGTAATGCTCACCATGCCGGCAATAGAGGCGGCTTTGGGTTGGGCACCACTCATTCCACCGAGTCCAGCAGTGACAAAAAGTTTGCCTTCCAGCGGACCGCGGGTGAATTTTCGAGCGGCATTCATGACCGTAATGGTGGTCCCGTGGACAATGCCCTGCGGCCCAATGTACATATAGGAGCCTGCGGTCATTTGACCGTATTGAGACACGCCCAAGGCATTCATGCGTTCCCAATCATCTGGTTTAGAGTAGTTCGGTATGACCATGCCATTGGTTACAACCACTCGCGGGGCCTCCTTGGAGGAAGGGAAGAGCCCTTGGGGATGTCCACTGTGCATGTGCAAGGTTTGCTCATCGGTCATCGTGGCTAGGTACTGCATGGTGAGTCGGTACTGCGCCCAATTTTGAAATACGGCCCCATTTCCGCCGTAGGTAATTAACTCTTCAGGGTGCTGTGCCACGGCGGGATCCAAGTTATTTTGGATCATAAGCATGATGGCAGCGGCTTGGGCACAGATTGCCGGATATGCCTCAATTGGTCGTGCATACATGGCATAGCTCGGTCGATAGCGGTACATGTAGATGCGTCCATAGTCCTTAAGCTCTTGAGCAAATTCAGGGGCCAATGTGGCATGTAAGGAGGCCGGAATGTAGCGCAAGGCATTTTTCAGAGCCAAGGCTTTCTCTTTTGCACTCAACACATCCTTTCGGACGGGGGCATGAGAAATCGAAGCATCCAATCCTGGGTGTTCGGGGAGGTGCTTCGGGATGCCCTCCAAAATGGCGAGTTGAAATTCAGTCATGAACGCTACTTTTTAAATTGTCCACTGCGTTTGTCAAATCCGTAGGGACAATGTTTGCAACCGCTTTGACAACAATGGCCTCGCTTGAGGTGATAGGCCTCCGTGAATACGATATACCCTTCGGGGCTGTGATAAAAATCTTCGGGGTCCAGTGCTTTCATTGCGTTGTGCTACCACAAAAGTCGGCCATAAAAGTCAAAAAGAAACGACCTTTATCCCATGAGAAAGCTCTTCCTCTGGGCAAGTGCCCTGTTATTTATCTCCTTGCCTTCGTTGCATGCGCAGAGTCCTTCGCCCCGAAAAGCCTACATCGAAACCTACGCGAAAACGGCAGTGAAAGAGATGAAGCGCAGCGGGGTTCCAGCCTCCATAACCCTCGCTCAGGGTATTTTGGAAAGTGGAAATGGGCAAAGCCGATTGGCCACAGAAGGAAACAACCACTTCGGGATCAAATGCCACGATGGCTGGAATGGAAAGACCATGTTTGCCGACGACGATCAACTCAATGAATGCTTCCGAGTCTATCGAAACCCTATTCAGAGCTACAAAGACCACAGTTTCTTTTTGGCCAGCCGAAGTCGATACGATGCCTTATTTGCTTTGGATCCCCGCGATTATGCCGGATGGGCAAGGGGGCTGAAAGCGGCAGGTTATGCCACGAGTCCAACGTATGCGGAGAAGCTGATCAAAATCATTGAAGAGGAAGAACTATTCCGCTTTGATCAACAGGTCATCAAGCCAGCGACTCGTGGAATTAAAGCCCATTTGAGGTATAAAATGACACCCAATGGTGTCGGATATGTGCTCCTCGAAGAGGGGGAAAGCCTAGAGTCATTGGCCTTCGAATTTGGTCTCCATTTGCCCAAGATTCTCGCGTTTAATGAGGCGAATTTTCAATGGAAGCCGCGAGTAGGCGACCGGATTTACATCAGTAAAAAGAAAAATGAACTCAAGCGAAAATTGCGCGAGATCACCACGTGCCGCATGAACGAAGGCGAAAGCACCTGGGATGTTGCTCAGCGCTATGGGGTCCGATTGGAGGCACTCTACAAAATCAACGCGTGGCCTGTGGGCTATCAGCCTGGGGTAGGAGAGCTTATACGACTAGAGGGGGCAAGATTAGGCATGCAGACACCTTAAGGTTTCTGTCCTGAGGCCGACCAGTAGGCTTCTTCGCCTTGAGCTCGATAGGTCAGGCCAGACCATGGGGCAGCAGGATTGCCTCCTCGAGACAACCACCACATGTGGCCTTCACTCGGTTGGCTGCGCAACCACCGAATGGCCATTTGATAGTCCGCCTCTTCACTGCTGTCTCGTTGATCTGAGATATAACCTGCATATCGGTTAATCGCCGCGGTATCTGCTGCTTCAGCGCTCAAAATATAGGGCCCTTGCGTCTTGACGAATGAAAGAACGGGCAGGGCCTTCTTTAAGTGGAGACTATTTTCTGCGACCAGTTCTCCTGAAGGGCGCCAATAGGGGATAGTGAGTCCCGCACTTTCGCTAAACCACATGGATATCCTGTGTTCATCTTTGGATCGGCGTCCACGAAAACTGCTCATTCCTTGCGCCTGGACCGCAAAAGGATGGCCCTGGTAGTTCACTCGGCCATCAACGGCAATCCATTGACTCCATAGCAAGCGCTCCCGCATCCAACGCCAACCTGGAAAGGCACGCGCCTCCGTACTATCACTAAAGGCCAAAGTCTCACTGCGCAGCTGGGGGTTGGAAACGGCGATCTGAGCCGAACTATCCGCCGCATAGCGGACCGTCCAAGCTTGGCTGCCTTCTTGCAAAAAGCGCCAGGAACGAAGATCATCGGGCAGGCCATGCTTGCTGTCCATAGGATAGATGGGCCATCGGCTCGCTAAAGCCGTAGAACCCTCTCGGTACAGGGTTACAAACGCCGAAGAGGAAAGTTGACTCGCCAATTCTGGGTAGTTGGTGTAGGATGCCCCGCCGCCACCAGCCTCCAACTGACGGATGGCCTCTTCAGCCAAAATATCTGAGCTGCTGAGCATGAGCCACTCACTCGTTTCCGATAGCGCCCAAGAATGGCCATCCTTGGACCATTCCCAAATGGTCCCGGAGGAGTAACTCCTCCGTGCTGGAGCGTAGTCCGCTAGGTTTGAGGGGTGAAATGCACTAAAGCCACGACGCATAGAAAGCACCCAGTGCATGGGGCCAGCGCCCACGGGATGCAGGCTCAACAGCGCTTCGTTCCCTGTATTCAGTGGGAGGATATCCAGGGCAAGCTGCAATAGCTCCGCATCTTGAATCCACTCCGTTTCTGCGAGGAGCTCCTTTACCGCTTGGGCATCGCGCACGGGGACCATCACGACGGCATTCATCGGACAGGCTTGGATCAGATCCAAGTTTGCCACATCTTCAGTACATCCCCAACCAGCGGTCAGAGCAATCAGCATAAGGAGGAAGCGACGCATGGTTCTAAGTTCGGTCTTATTTCAGGAATCTTGGCGGTCAAAATCCAATTGCATTTGGCTTGCTTTCCATTTGAAACTCTTCCGATGCCAACTGCAGGCCCCATGAAGCTCGAGGGCTTGGCGGTGGCCCACGGAGGGGTAGCCCTTGTTGCGGTCCCATCCGTAGTGAGGGAATTGCGCATGTCCTTCGAGCATGAGGCGGTCGCGTTCAGTTTTGGCAAAAATGCTCGCCGCGGAAATGGCCTGAAATCGAGCGTCCCCCTTGACTTCACATTGGTGTGCTATGTCCGGGTAGGGCTTAAAGCGGTTGCCGTCTATAAGCAAGAACTCTGGTGCCGGTTGAAGCGCTGCGATAGCGCGGTGCATGGCTAAATAGGTCGCCTGCAGGATATTGATGCGGTCAATTTCCGCGGGGCTCGCCATGCCAATGGCCCAATGTCCTATGGGCAGGAGTACTTCGAGTGCTGCCCGCAGGTCTTCGCGTTGGGTCTCACTTAGTTTTTTGGAGTCCGTAAGTCCAGGGAGTGTCTGCCCATCGGGCCAGAGCACGGCGGCAGCTACCACTGGGCCGGCGAGGCATCCTCGGCCGGCCTCGTCCACCCCCGCTAGCATGGTTGGAGGGCCTTCCAGACAACGGCCGCCGACTGGGTCCATGAAAAGTCTTTGGCGCGAATCAGCCCGCGCTGGCGGTAGGATGCCAGGGCATCAGGATCCTGGGCGAGGCGGCCCAAAGCGTCGGTCCATGCCGGTACATCGTCAGGATCCACGAGCAGGCCAGCGGTGCCGACAATTTCGGGCATGCAGGAAGCTGAACTGGAGATCACAGGACAGCCCGAGGCCATGGCCTCCACCAGGGGAATACCGAAACCTTCAAAGCGACTTGGAAAGCAGAAAGCCTCGGCGCCACCATAGAGTGCAGCGAGGGCATCTCCGGGAATATGGCCTAAGGTGCGGACGCGGTCGCCGGCCTGAGCCAAAGCCTGGGTTAGGGCGGGGTCGCGGTGCAGGCTGCTGCCGGCAAGTACTAGGCGGTGCGGCGTATCGGGGTGTAGCTGGCGAAAGGCGAGAAAGGCTTCGACCAGCGTTCGGACATTTTTGCGTGGCGTAAAAGCGCCCACGAAGCAGAAATAGGGCTGCCCTTGGGCAAAACGCTCCCGGGCCTCCTGCTTCTGCACCTCCGTCAAAGGTTGGTACGCATGGGCGGGTGCGTTGTAGGATACATCTACCTGCGCGTCCGTCAGGTGGAAGGTGTGGAGTACGTCCTCCTTGGTCTTCCGCGAAACGGTTAAAATCGCATCCGCGCGACGGGCCGAATGGGCCACCACCCGGCGGTAGTAGGCCCCCACCCGGGCAGGTATGCCTTCGGGCTGATGGACAAAATTGAGATCGTGAATCGTCGTCACAAGGCGACCATTCCATCCTCGAATCCGCTTAGGTAATAAACCATCAGGCGACCAATACACCGCTATGCGGTGCTGCTTGAGGGCGCGTGGAATGAGGATATTGTTCCAGTACTCCCATAGCCATGGATGCCGTGCAGGAGGGCCTAGGACATGGCGGTAAACTTGCGCGCCGGAAGTCGAAAAAGTGAATTCTTCCCCGGGCGACCGGTCAAAAATGAGATGCCATTCCACATTGGGATGCCGAGCGATGAGCTCTTCCAGGAGGCGAAAGGTATACCACCCTGTACCCTCCAACTTGCCCGCAACAAGCCATCGCGTATTGACCGCGATGCGCAAGGTGGATTCAGGGAACGAGGCATGTGAGGTGGGCATCACTCCAAAAGTATGACCTTTGCGCTATGGCCACGCCCCTTCCCACCAATCCATGGTCCAGCTTAATGCGCAGCTCCGCGCTCGTTCTAGCCCTCAAGGTGGCAGGAGCCTTGGGAGGCTATGCCTTTGTGTGGGTTGCCGTTCGGCAGTTTGGGGCTGAGGGCTATGGTCGATTTGAACTAGCCTTCACCTTTCTAAGTTTGCTTTCGGTGGTCGCCAAATGGGGCTTCGAAGGAGTTTTGCTTCGAGAGCTTCCAGTGCAGTCACCCGAATCAAACAAGGCATTGACCCGAGGCGTCTTGGCGTTCTCAGGGGGGCTTGCCGCCCTCCTTATGCTCCTTCTTTATGCGCTGCGCCATCTCATTGCCACCTTTTTTAATGAACCTGGCTTGGCGGATGACCTAACATGGATTTCTTTGGCCTTGGTTCCTTGGACGCTTTTCCAAGTTTGGGCAGAACACCTCCGAGCCCGCGAGCAATGGATAGGGTATGGGCTCCTACAGTCCAGTGTGCTTTTGGGGATCACGGCCATTTTCATGGCGGTCTATCCGTCTGCGAAGGAAGGCAGCCCAAGCCTCTTTGTCTATGCGGTCGTGGCTCTGGCCTTGTTCTTTTGGCTACCCGACTTTTTACGCTCCGATCGCCGCGTGGGCAAACCCGTGTCCATCCGCGAAGGGTTGCAGGCACTTAAGCCACTGCGCAGCGTGGCGACATCCATGTTTCTCACCGGGACACTTTTTATGGTCATGACCTGGTCTGACACGCTGATGGTGGGGTATTTTTTGGATACCGAAAGCGTTGGCTTGTATCGTGTCGCCTTCAAAATCGCCACACTCATCACTTTCGCCCAATTTGCGGTCAACGCTCAAATTGCGCCCCAAATCTCCGCTGCCTGGAAGGCGAACGACCAAGTGGGCCTTCAAGCCAATGTGCATCGGGTTGCCTTGTTAAACGCGGCCCTTGGACTACCCGCTTTCATCGTCTTAACGGGTTGGGGTGACTTTTTTCTCTCCTTTTTCTCTGAAAATTCTTCGGAAATTCTCGCACAAACAGGCCTACTCCGCATCTTGTGTGTGGGCCAAATCGTCAACGCCCTCTGCGGCCCCGTAATGTATCTCCTCAACATGACCGGCCATGAAGGTTCGGCACGGAATACGATGCTACTGGCCGTATTGGTCAATATTGTGGCCAACGCAGGGTTGATTCCAAGCTTAGGATTGGAGGGGGCCGCATGGGCGACCACGCTCACGATGTCGCTTTGGAATATATGGGCCTTAGTGGCGGTCTACCGCAAAACGGGTATACGAACCCTCTTGTTTTGGCGTTGATATGAATGTGCACCCAGACATAGCTCTCATCGGCGTCGCAAAAGGCGGAACTACTGCCCTCGCAACCTGGTTTGAGGCGCACGCCCAAGTGGCGGTCTCTCGGATCAAGGAACCCAACTTTTTCAGCACAGATATTCAGCCGGAGTTCTTTTCATCCGGCTACCGGCACATGAGCCCGGTCCTCCCAGAATCCTATTGGGCGCAGGATACGTTAGGCCCTGCACACCAAGATTTTGTGCGTGATGCGTCACGTTATGCGCGCCTCTTTGCACATGCCCAGCAAGGTCAAAAAAGCCTGGAAGCTTCCACTTCGTACTTTTTTTCAAGCCAGGCACCAGAGCGTTTATTCGAAGCCAACCCCAAGGCTGACATCGTCCTCTTGCTCCGTCACCCCGTGGAGCGGGCGTTCTCGCATTACCGTATGGCACGCAAGTACGGTATGGTGCAAGGCAGTTTTTTGGAGGCCCTGTCTGAAGACGTCAATCAACCGGCAGTCTGGGGAAAATCTGAAAATTTTGTTCACCTCAGTCGCTATGCGGAAGGACTAGAGCGCTGGATGAAGATTTGGCCAAGCGCGCAATTCCACGTGCGGATCTATGAGGAGTTTTTCCAGAACGAATCAGAATCCTGGGCGGAACTCTGTCAGGCACTGAAACTAACACAGGAGCCGCTTCCCGAGCGAACAAAAGTGTTCGAAGGCCAAGACCCGGCATTTCCCGGTTTACAGCGTTGGATCATGCAATCTCCTTTGGGTCACGCCTTAAAATCCATGCTGCCAGAATGGGCGAGGGGAGGCGCTAAAAAAGCCCTAACCGCCAAAGAGCCGCTGCGACTAAGTGACCATGAACGCAAGGCAGCATGGAACTACTTTGAAGCTGATCGAATTAAATGCGAAAGCCTCTTAGGCCGACCGCTATCTTTGTGGACTTAAGCTCTCTTCCTATGGATGCACAATCACAGACTCTCCTCCGATTCCTCTATCAATGGCGCAAGCCCCTGTTCATTGCTCCAGTAATTGCAGGTCTCGTCGCGGCCATTGCCTCGATGCCGATTTTTATTGATCCATTGTATGAATCCGTAGTGACCGTTTTCCCTGCGACCACGAATTCACCTTCCAAGGCTTTGTTGCCTCAGAATTCCTACCAAGATGAAGACTTTTTGGAATTTGGCGCCGAAGAACAGGCAGAACAGTTGATTCAGATTCTAAATTCTGACGCCATCTTTGATACCATTGTGGATCGGTTCGAGCTGATTCGACACTATAACTTGGACAGCACCTCCAAAACACTTCGCACAGATCTATGGGAAGAGTTTTCCGATAAAATCAGTTTCCAGCGCACCCAATTCATGTCGGTAGAAATCAAAGTACTCGATACAGACCCTCAGATGGCTGCGGACATAGCAAATGCCATCACCGATTTGTTGGATCGTGCCAAAAGCCGAATTCAACGCAGTCGCGCCCAAGTCGGTTTGCGCATCGTTCAGCACGAATACGACAAGACCCGTGAAGACATGCGCCGCATGGAAGACGAAATCAAGAACCTACGCAAGAAGGGCGTTCATGAATATGAAGGCCAATCCATGGTGATCAGTGATCAGCTCGCCACAGCGATCGCTGAAGGCCGTCGCCCATCAGCGATTCAAGAATTGCGCAATACCCTAGACACCTTGGCCAAATATGGCGGCCGCTACGTCTCCCTACGCGATGAACTGCGCCTGCGCAAAGAAGAGGAGGTCAAGCTTCGCACCAAATTGGATCAGGTTCGTGTAGACGCCCAAGTGGTGCTACCTGCGACACAGCGCGTCAATGCCGCCCGCCCAGCGGACAAGAAGAAATACCCCATTCGCTGGCTCATCTGTGCAGTTAGTGCCATCGCGGCATTTGTTTCTACACTCATGGCCATTTTGCTTGCCAACACATGGAAGGACCTGCGCAGTCAGCTTCCTTCCTAAGCGGAAGAAGCGGTCTTTACTGGGCGATAGCCCTGGCTGCAGTGACGGCTGGGGTTGTGCTGTCAGAAACCTATGTTCTGGCCGCATTGCCTTTTGCCTTGCTTATGGTGGCCTGGGCCTTCTACTCTTTAGAAAGTCTCTTGCTCTGTCTCGTAGCCATCACGCCCCTCTCCATTACGTTGAAGGACCAAGGATTTAATGTGGGATTGAGTCTGCCCTCGGAGTTGATTCTTGCAGGCATCACCCTCTTTCTATTCCTGCGTTTTTTACAAAATGGTCAGTTGCCGTGGAAAGCGCTCAAGCATCCCGTGGGGATGGCGATTCTGCTCCAGTTGGGTTGGATGGGTTTTACCATCTTGACTTCGGAGATGCCCTTAGTATCATTTAAGGCCTGGATTTCAAGGATATGGTTCATTGTTCCGCTCTTTTTCGCGATGCTAGAAGTATTCAAATCGTCTAAATCTCGCGACTGGTTTTTCCCTTTGTATGCCTTCTCGCTGGCGGCAGCGAGTGTGTACACAATGTATGTCCACAGTCAGTATGGATTTTCCAAAGAGACCTCGACGTGGGTGATGTTTCCATTTTATAAAGAACACACGGTGTATGGAATGGCCTTAGCATTTGTCTATCCATTTGCATGCTATCGAGCGTTTAGACGCCAAAGTCTTTTATCGCATTTTATCTTTTCTGGACTCCTACTTGTTCTAACGGCTGCGATCATCCTCAGTTATACCCGAGCCGCATGGCTTAGCGTGGTGGCCGCGGCAGGAGTGTATGGATTGATCCGACTCAAGATTTCCTTGAGAATTTTCCTCGCCGCGGTAATTTTTGTGGGGGTGAGCCTTTGGGCAACCCAAGATCAATGGGTTCGAATTTTCACGAAGAATGATACCGTTTCTTCAGACAATTTCACGGAACACGTGCAGTCCGTCTCGAATGTGAGCACAGACGCCTCGAATTTGGAGCGTATCAATCGCTGGATGTCTGCGCTGCGCATGTTTGCTGAACGGCCTCATACCGGCTGGGGAGCGGGGACCTACCAGTTCCAATACGCACCCTTCCAGCACTCCTCGGAAATGACCATCATTTCAACCAATGAAGGCACCATGGGAAATGCGCATAGCGAGTACATTGGACCATTGGCAGAACAAGGCTGGCCGGGCTTTCTCGCGGTGATCGTATTCATGTGGGCCCTATTTACAACTGGTTTTCGGGTGGTGCATCGACTCCCGGAAGGTCAGGATCGAAGTCTAGCGCTCATGGCCTTGCTTGGCCTTGTTACCTATTACACGCATGGCGTGCTAAATAACTTTCTGGATTCAGACAAAGCGGCCGTACTTGTTTGGGGGGCCGCAGCCATTTTGGTCTATTTGGATATCTCATCGAGCGATTCAACCAAAACACCCGGAGGACGGCGCGAAAAAATCGCCTGAAAGTGTAGAATTTACGCTTAGTTTCATTTATCAGGTAATTCGGGGCTTCCAATCACATGCCGGGAGGAAATGCAGTCGTGTAGCGCGTTTAAGAGAATTTATTTTTTGATTCTTAATCTACATTTTACATTACCTTAGGCCTGTTTAACATTCAAATAACACCTAAATGAAACGCAGAGCAAATCTTTTTGCCCTAGTTGCGTCTGCATTTTTGTCTATTTCTGCTTTTGCGCAGAACGTGACAGGAGTGGTTAGTGATGCATCTTCGGGCGAGCCTCTACCTTCCGTATCCGTGAAGGTCAAAGGCTCAGACAATGCAGCGATCACCAACTTTGATGGTAAGTACACCATTAAGGCTGGCAATGGCGCTGTATTGGTATTCTCTTCTATGGGATATGCATCCCAGGAAGCATCTGTATCGGGTAACACCTTGAACGTGTCACTTGCATCTTCAACCAACAAGTTGGATGAAGTTGTAGTGACCGCTTTGGGCATTTCTCGAGACAAGAAATCCGTTGGTTACGCCATCCAAGAGGTTGGTGGAGCCGAAGTAAGCAAAGTGAAGGACGCCAACTTCATGAGCTCTCTATCTGGTAAAGTGGCTGGTGTGAACATCCGCCAATCAGGTACCATGGGAGGTTCAGCGAACGTGGTAATTCGTGGTTACAAATCTTTGACCGGGAACAACCAAGCTTTATTCGTTGTAGATGGTATCCCCATCTCAAACCAAATCAATAACACGGGCAACCAACAAACAGGTCGCGGTGGATATGACTACGGAAACGCAGCCATGGACATCAACCCTGAGGACATCGATAAAGTGTCTGTTTTGAAGGGTGCTGCTGCAACCGCACTTTACGGTGCTCGCGCTGCAAACGGAGTCATTTTGATCACCACGAAGAAAGGTACCAAGCGCAATGGTTTGGGAGTTTCTGTAACGAGCGGTTATACCGTTGGTTCGGTAAACCCTGACACCTATGTGCGTTACCAGAACAGCTATGGTGTGGGTTACGGTCAATACTACGGTCCTGACTCAATCGCTGGCTATCCCACAAACGGTTACATGGTAGCCTATGACGTGGACGGCGACGGAATCGACGATCCTTGCACGCCTACCACGGAAGACGCTTCTTTCGGTTTGGCATTCGACCCTAACTTCATGGTGTACACTTGGGAGTCTTTGTACCCCGAATTGTCTACCTACGGCCAGAAGAGCCCACACGTGGCAGGTGCAAACAATCCTTTGTACTTCTTCGAGCAAGCGGCTACCATGAACAACTCTGTGGCTATTGACGGCGGTAACGACAACGGTTCCTTCCGCTTGAGCGCTACCCAGTTCTCTACCAAGGGCATCGTTCCAGGTTCAAGCCTGAAGCGTAACAACTTCTCCTTCTCTGGCAACTTGAAGGCGAGTGATCGTCTCACCGTCTCTACTACGGCGCAGTTCATCCAGCAAGCGGGTAATGGTCGTTTTGGAACGGGATATGACTCACGCAACCCCAACCAATCCTTCCGTCAGTGGTTCAACGTCGGTGTCGATATGGCCAAGCAAAAGGCAGCCTATGAAGCAACGGGTAAGAACATCACTTGGAACCCATTTGGTTATGGATATGGCGATGACGCTACCAAGCCAATCTATTCTGACAACCCGTACTTCTCAGCTTTGGAAAACCGTCAGTCTGACACGCGTAACCGTTTGATCGGAAATATGATGGCTTCCTACAAAATCAACGATTGGTTGGATTTTATGGGTCGCGCTTCTGTCGACACATACTCTGAATTGCAAGAAGAGCGCACCGCGGTGGGTTCGGTAGAGATTCCCGGATACCTCCGTCGCAATCGCAATGTAACAGAGACGAACATCGACATGATCTTGACGGCAAACAAAACGTTTGGTGCCAATGACGAGTACTCTTTGAATGCTCGCTTGGGTTCTAACATTCGCCGCAATTCTGTTGAAGCAATCGCTGCGTCTACCAACGGTGGCTTGGTTGTTCCTGGAGTTTATGCCTTGAGCAACTCTGTAAACACACCAAATGCTCCGAGTGAGACAGCATACCAAATTGGTGTGAACGGTATGTTTGCTGCAGCCTCTTTGGGTTATAAGAACTTCTTGTATGTGGATTTGACTGGCCGTCAGGACGTTTCATCTACGTTGCCTACCGTAAACAACACGTTCTTCTATCCATCAGCGACCATGAGCTTGGTATTCTCTGAATTGCTGGATGTAGACGCGATCAGCTTCGGTAAGTTCCGCATGAACTATGCTCAAGTAGGTTCGGATGCCCCTGCGCAAGCGCTGGCAGATGCCTACAACATGGGCACGGCCTTCGGAAGCACTTCTTTGGCTTCGGCTCCAAGTACCTCAAACAATCCAGGACTTCTTCCAGAGAGCACGGTTTCTCAAGAGGCTGGTTTGGAGATGATGTTCTTAAACAATCGCGTAGGATTTGATGTGTCGGTGTACAACCAGACGTCATTCAATCAAATCATGCCAGCGAAGGTTTCCTCTACTTCTGGAACCATCTTTAAGTATGTCAATGCGGGTGAGATCAACAACCAAGGTGTTGAATTGAGCTTGAATGCAACCCCAATTCAATCTGCTGACTTCACTTGGTCAACCAACTTGAACTGGACTAAGAACAAGAACATGGTAGTTTCTCTCTTCGAAGGAGCTGAGAACCTACAGTTGGCTAGTGTTCAAGGTGGCATCACCATCGAGGCACGTCCTGGTCAGGCATACGGTACCATCTACGGTACAACATTCATCAAAGACGCTGAAGGTCGCCCGATCGTTTGGGACATGCCTGCTTCGTATGGTGGTGTGCGCTACCTCCGCGGTGGAGTTGATATGGGATCGAAAGATGTCATTGGCAACATCAACCCAGATTGGTATGCAGGATGGAGCAACTCATTCCGTTATAAGAACTGGACTGCTTCCGCCTTGTTGGATATGCAAATGGGTGGCAACTTCTTCTCTTTGGATACTTGGTATGGTTATGCTACAGGTCTTTATGACTTGTCAGCAGGTACCAACGACATGGGCAACCCTGTTCGCGACCTTGTGAATGATGGTGGTGGCTACAAAATCACGAATGTGGCTTATTGGGATGGTTCAACGGTAGACGGTGACGGAAACCCAAGCGGTTTAACTGTTGGCGACTACTACGCAGACATGCACTACTATGGCAACTCATTGGGATACGCTCGCAACGCGAACGAATACCACGTTTGGGATGCCTCTTACTTGAAGCTTCGTGAAGTTGCTTTGAACTACTCTGTACCTTCTAGCATGTTGGGTTCTACTGGAATCAAAGGCTTGGACGTAGCATTGACTGGTCGCAACTTGGCCATCTTGTGGAAAAACAACCCTTACTCTGATCCAGAGGCTGGTTTGTCTGCAGGTAACGTACAAGGTTATCAGTCGGGTGCATACCCAGCGGTACGCGAAGTAGGTGTTAACGTGAAATTGAAATTCTAATACCTTAAGAAGCGATGAAAAAGATTTTTACAGCAGCAGCAGCTGCCCTCGTGATCGCCTCTTGTACTTCGGACTTGAGCTCTTTGAACGTGAATTCAAAGGCTCCAGAACAAGTACCCGCAGGTGCGTTAATCGCCAATTCTACGGTGACTTTAACGGACTACTTGACCAGTGTGAACGTCAACTTGAACAACTTCATTTTGTGGTCACAACACTGGACTCAAACGACCTATACGGACGAGTCTAACTTCAACTACAACAATCGTGACGTAAACGGTAACACGTTTGACGCCATGTATGCCACCGTTTTGCGTGATTTGAACGACGCGAGCAAGTTCATCGAAGCTGATGACAAAATGCTTGAAGAGCACAAACGCAATCAGTTGGCTTTGATTGAAGTAATGGAAGTCTACACGTACCATGTTTTGGTAGACATTTTTGGCGATGTTCCTTATTCTGAGGCGATCGGTGATGATGTCACTCCAAAATATGACAACGATGCAGAGATCTATTCTTCCTTGGTTACTCGCTTGTTGGCTGCCCATGGCAACCTCGGCGGTGACAATGGACTAGGTAATTATGACCTCCTCTATGGTGGTGATGCAAACGCATGGAAGAAATTTGCTGCCTCTTTGGCGTTGAAGTTGGCTGTTCGCGCTGCGGACGTCAACCCTTCGGCTTCGAGTGTAGCAGAAGCAGCTGCAGCAGCAGGTGTGTTTACTTCCTCTGCAGATGGCGCCATTTTGGGTTACACGTCTTCACCACCTAACACGAACCCATTGTGGGATGACTTGGTGCAGTCTGGACGTGCTGACTTCTGTGCGGCCAACACATTTGCAGACATCTTGAACGGTTTGTCTGACCCACGTCGTGGAACGTTCTTCCGCAACTTGGATGCAAATGGGGATGTAATTGGCGCTCCTTACGGATTGGCCTCTTCATACGCTTTGAATTCACAGCCTGGTGACGCCTTGGAAGATCCTTCAAAAGCTGCGTCCTTAATGGATTATGCGGAAGTTGAGTTCTTGTTAGCCGATGCAGCAGCACGTGGATGGAACGTTGGCAGTAGTAGCGCTGCGGACCACTATGCTGCGGCGGTGACAGCTTCTATCGAAGATTGGGGCGGTTCTGCTTCAGATGCGGCGACATATTTGGCTCAAACCGACGTTGCTTGGGATGCTACCATGTGGAAGCAGCGCATCGGCGTTCAAAAGTGGATTGCTATGTACACGCGTGGTAACGAAGCTTGGGCAACCCAGCGTTTGTATGATTACCCTGCGATGAATGTAGCAGTAGAAGCGTTGATTGTTACGCCTTACCGTATGTCTTACGGAATTGATGAGTACTCATTGAACGGTACGAACGTTGCAGCTGCTCGCGGTGGCAACGACGACCAGATGAGCAAAGTCTTCTGGGACGCGAATTAAGTAGCGAACCAAAATTCTTGAAGCCGCCCCGGAAACGGGGCGGCTTTTTTTTGGCTCGAAGAGCCGAAGGGAGATGAGTACTGGGTCTATTGAGCTCATGTTAGCCTTGTTTAATATATTTTATTGTATTTTAGAAGAATCTAACAAAATCACAATAGTATGAAACGCAGTCTAAATCTCCTTTCATTGGGGCTTGCGATGTGCTTTTCTGTTTCCCTCTGGGCACAGACGGTAACGGGTAAAGTAACTGACGCAAACTCCGGTGAGGCGCTTCCTTCCGTCTCGGTTATGGTGGCAAGTTCTGGAGCTGGGGCCATCACCGATTTTAACGGACTCTACACGATCCGTGCGAATAATGGGGATGTGCTGAAGTTCGCATCCCTTGGCTATGATTCCCAAGAATTAAAGGTTTCGGGAAGTTCGCTCAATGTGGCGCTCACAGCTTCGTTATCCAAGCTGGATGAAGTGGTTGTCACGGCATTGGGATTTTCTCGCGACAAGAAGTCCGTTGGTTTCGCGATTGAAAACGTGGACGGTAGCCGAATCTCTAACTCTGGAGAAAGCAACATCGTGTCGGGTATTTCAGCGAAGGTGAGCGGAGTGCAAGTCACGAATTCTTCGGGTGCTGCCGGTGCTGCGTCCTACATCAAGATTCGTGGTAATGCCACCTTCACCTCGAATGATAACCAACCCTTGATGGTCGTGGATGGTGTACCCATCGATAACTCTCAAATTGGCACGGAAGATCTACGTGCTGGGGTAGCTTACTCCAACCGTGCGATTGACATCAACCCAGATGATATCGAAAGTATCTCTGTGTTGAAAGGTGGAGCTGCTGCTGCCCTCTACGGAACACGTGGAGCGAATGGAGTTATTCTGATCACCACTAAAAAGGGTGGCTATGGTCAGGACTTCCAAGTCAGTGTTTCTAGCAGTTATGAAGTTTCTGAAGTCAACAAGTTGCCTCAGACTCAAAAGACCTATTCTCAAGGTTACTACGGTGACTACTACGGTGGAACAAGCAACCCATTCTCATGGGGTCCTGCTCTTTCTACGCTTGGAGTAGATGCCAATGGTGATATCACACAAGATTCTAGTGCAGCCGTACGTTGGGGAGCGCCTTCCTATGATAACGTGGGCGATTTCTTCCGCCGTGGTTTACGTCGCAACAACTCGGTAACGGTTTCCGGCGGTGGACAGCGTTCTAGCTACTACCTCTCTGTTTCGAATTTGGCAGACGAGGGAATTATCCCAACCAACCGTTTCGATCGTACAACGATTCGATTGACCGGTTCAGGTCAAATCACTTCAAACCTCAAGGCCACTGCCTCACTTTCTTACTCGAATTCTGGAGGCTATCGGGTTCAGCAGGGTTCGAATACCTCTGGTATGATGTTGGGATTGTTGCGCACACCTCCTTCATTTGATAATTCAGCGGGCTACGAAAATGCCGATGGAACGCAGCGTAACTACCGTGCAGGTGGTGGCTACGATAATCCATACTGGACGATCAACAAGAATCCTTTTACGGATAATGTAAATCGTGTATTCGGTTATACGCAGTTGGAGTGGGCTCCTATGGATAACCTGTTCATCAACTACCGCTATGGTTTGGACAATTATTCTGATGTGCGTAAGCAAATCTTGGCCAAGTACTCTCGTACCCTTCCGCAGGGATCAATCACAGATGAGATGTATTCCGTGATGGAGACAAACCATGATTTGACCGCTCGCTATGCGAAGGATTTCGGGAAGATCTCGACGAGTGTTTTGGTCGGCTTCAATGCCAACCAGCGAAACAGAAAATCAGTTACAGGCTACGGTCTCGGATTGGTTATTCCAGATTTCTACAACATGAGCAATGCCACGGATCAGTTCGCGTATGAGTCGAATGTTGGCCGCCGCCTTTGGGGCATGTATGGGGAAGCTCAGGTAGGCTACGATGACTTCTTGTTCTTGACTGGAACCATGCGTCGTGACCAGGCTTCAACCTTTGGTAACGTGAGCACTCCAATTGTCTACCCATCTATTTCACTTGGTTTGGTTGTCTCTGACATGATTAACATGGACAATGATTTCCTTACCTACTTCAAGTTGCGTGCGAGTTCGGCAAAAGTTGGTTCTGAGCCAGCGTTTGGATCGAATGCAACGTATTTCAACCAAGCAAGTGCAGGTTCAGGCTGGATCAACGGTATTGGGTTCCCATTCCTTGGTCAGACTGGCTTCAGCCAGAGCAATACGCTGGGTAACCCAGAATTGCGTCCTGAGTATGCCATCACGAACGAAGTGGGTGCAGAAATGCGCTTCTTGAAGGATCGCATCTTCATGGATGTGACATTGTATGATCAGCGTTCAGAAGACCTCATCATTGCAGTTCCTGTGGCAGCGTCTTCAGGCTTCACCTCATCGTACATCAATGCAGGTTCTATGAGCAACAAAGGCATTGAGATGCAATTGAATGGCGACCTTGTGAAGTCAGACGATTTGCGCGTAAATGCTGGAATGACGTTCACTCGTAACCGCAATACGGTCATTAAGTTGGCTGATGGTGTGGATGTAATCGGACTTCCATGGGGCTTCTTTGGTGCAAACCAACGACTCGTTGAAGGAGAAGCATATGGTACGCTCTACGGAGATGACTGGCTTCGTGATGATGCGGGCAATGCCATGGTGGACGAGTTTGGCTATCCAGTCTACAGTTCTACCGAGGTTGTTGTTGGCAATCCTAACCCTGACTATTTGATGGGTATTACTACCAACGTAGACTACAAGAACTTCAGCTTCAATATGCTTTGGGATATCCGCGAAGGTGGTGACATCTGGAACGGAACACGAGGTGCATTGTACTACTTCGGTACACACTATGACACCGAAATGACTCCTGAAGGGGTGATGCGTGGTGAGTCATTTGTTTGGCATGATGTCGTAGCTGGAAACAGCGGCGTGTATGCTCCAGGCACAACGATTGATGGGGTAGATGTGAGTGGCCAGGCCAACACAACTCAGATCATTCATGACATTGACACCTATGCAGGCGGCCCATTGAGTGGCTTTACGGGTGCATCACGTCCATTCATTGAAGATGGCAGCTGGGTGCGTTTGCGCCAGATCGGCATGTCTTATCGCTTTGAAGACAAAGTATTGGAAGGTAGCTTCCTCAAAGGATTGACTTTGAGTGTAACTGGCCGAAATCTATACTTGAGCACGCCCTACCGTGGAGTTGATCCTGAGACGAACCTTTCAGGAGCAACCAACAGCCAGGGTGCGGATTACTTCAATATGCCAAATACACGCGGTGTCATTTTTGGCTTGAAAGCAAACCTTTAATCCTCAGGAATTATGAAAGTTAAAATTTTATTAGCCTCTGTATTCAGCAGTGCACTCTTAATGACCTCCTGTAGTGATGCATGGTTGGAAGAGTACAAGCTTGATCAGAACCGTCCAGCAGACGTTCCTATGAACGTATTGCTACCCGCAGCACAGGCCTCTTATGGCATGATGCAAGGGGATGTACTTCCACGTTTGTCTTGCATTTTCATGCAGCAGATGACTGGAAATGATCGCCAGTCTTTGGCGCACAATCGCTACGCTCAAATTGGCGAAGGTGATTTTGACAGCCCATGGGGCTTGGCCTACGCCGGCGGTATGTATGACCTGAAGTTGGTTATGGATAAAGCCACTGAAAAGGAGGCCTATTCCTATCGTGGAATTGCCAAAATCATGACGGCTATGTACCTCGGAGTATTGACTGATCACTTTGGTGACATTCCTTACTCAGCGGCATTGCAAGGCGCGGACAATCTCCGCTCAACCTATGATTCTCAAGAGAGCATCTACGGTTCGATTGCTGTGTTGCTTCAAGAGGGATTGGCTGATTTGGCTACACCTTCTTCGGTGTCTCCAGGTTCGGATGATTTGATTCATGGAGGCGACCTCTCTGCGTGGGCCACGACGGCTACGGCGTTGGGTGCGCGTTACTTGAATCACCTTTCCAAGACTTCCAGCTACAACGCGGCCAATGTAATTGCAGCCTGCCAGGCCGCTTTGCAAGGCAGTGTGGGAGCAGGTTTGGCCTTCGAATCTAGCTCGAACCAAAACCCATGGTATCAGTTCACTGTGATTGATCGCGATGGCTATATCATTCAAACTGGAACCATGTTTGATATGATGGAGGCTTCTAGCGACCCGCGTGAGATGATCTATCGTGGGGATAGTGCAAGTGGCTATTTCTACTTGCCTTTCTATGGTGCCGCGACGGCAGAAGTGCCCATCATCACCGAGCACGAAGTATTGTACATTTTGGCTGAGGCTCAGCTAGCATCTGGTGATGCTGGTGCGGCACGCGCTTCCTTGGAGGCCGCGATCCAAAGCAATATGGACCACTTAGGTGTTGATGCTGCAGCTTCCGCAGCCTATATCGCTGCCCTGCCATCGACTACGGATGAGGAATTGATTATGAACGAGAAGTATGTTGCTATGTACACGCATGTGGAAGCATGGACGGACTGGCGCCGTACGGGGTATCCGATGATTTCGGCTCCCGCGGATGCTAACCTTTCAGACATCCCTCGTCGTATGCCTTATCCTGAAGGTGAATACTTATACAATGCGGACAATGTTCCGATGCCATTGAGTTCGTCGCCGGACGATAAGTTCGGTGCGACCTCAACCTTCCGCCTCTGGTGGGACGCAAACTAATTGGTGTTAGTTTGCATGTTAAACGCGAGCCGCCCCGGAAACGGGGCGGCTTTTTTTTATCTAGTTTTTCCCCTTCTGAAGCAAGCGGATGGGCAATAAAAAACCCGCGAGGCAGGGCCCCGCGGGTTTAGGTTCAAAGTGTTTGTGGAATTACTTTGCGCGCTCTTTGTACGTTCCGTCAGCGGTGTTGATGACAATCTTCTCGCCGATCTCGATGAATAGAGGAACGCGAATTTCTTCTCCGCTTTCCACGGTGGCAGGCTTCAAGGTGTTCGTCGCTGTATTGCCTTTCATGCCGGGTTCTGTGTAGGTGACTTCCATCACGACGGTCTGAGGCACTTCGACACTCAATGCACGATCTTCATCCGCATGGAAGAGCACCATGCACTCCATTCCATCTTTCAAAAACCCAGGGGCATTGATGAGTTCCTTCCCCATAGGAATTTGCTCATAGGACTCCATGTTCATGAAATGGTAGCCATCGGCATCGTTGTAAAGGAACTGGTATGTCCGATACTCAATGCGGATGTCGTCCAATTTAGCGCCGCTAGGGAAGGTGTGTTCTAAAACGCGCCCATCATTTAGGTTGCGCATTTTGGTACGCACGAAGGCAGCTCCTTTACCGGGCTTGACGTGTAAAAATTCAATGATTTGGTACGGCGCGTGGTTATGCGTGATGCACAGGCCGTTCTTAATGTCGGAAGTTGATGCCATATCGAATATTCGTTAAAATGGGATTACAAAGGTACGACCGCTTCTCCACTGGGATGGTAGGTCTGATCACAATGACCTATCTCTTCCTTTTTGTGATTAGAGGCGACCCAAAGCATGCGATGGGCGAAGCGCTCTGTGGGTTTTAGCGAAGCGCCCAAAAGCTGATGGAACCATTCTACCCCAGCTTGATCAAGATGCGAGCAAGGTTCATCCAAGAGCAACAAAGGAGCTTCTGTCCAAATGGCAAGAGCCAGCTTCACGCGCTGCTTCATGCCGCTGGAGAGCCGTGCCATCGGACGCGCTAAGGCTTCCTCAGTTAATGGTACAGAGGCGAGGTTGGCTTCTGGACGCAGCGGACGCAACCGTTGGTGATGGGCAAAGAGCTCCCGTGGACTGAAGGCATCAAATAAGTCGACGTGCGGTCCAGTGTATGAAATGCATTGGCTCCATTGGTCTTCAGGGATTTCAGGACAACGTAGGCGCCCCGAGCTCGGACTGACTTGTCCGCTCAAAAGCTTTAGTAGGGTGCTTTTGCCTGAACCGTTCCCGCCCAACACAGCGATACGATCTTCTGCATCAAATTGGGCATTCCACGCGGGAATGATTATTTGACCTTGATAGCTCTTGCTTAGATTTTCGAGGGTGAGCCCCATAGCTAGGCGTTTTTCACGATGCCTCGATCGGAGGCGAGCAGAAAGCGCAATACCTCGGCACGCTCTGGGCTATCGGGCACTTCGAGTTCAATCTGGCTAATGGCCTGGGACGTATTGAATCCAGACTGATAGACCAATCGATAGGCATGATGAATTTCTTCGATACGGGCGTTTTTAAAGCCTCTACGGCGCAAGCCCAAGGCATTCACTCCCTCATAAGCGAGTGGTTCGCGGGCTACGGTAATATAGGGAGGCACATCCTTCCGAACCAACGATCCGCCACCAACCATGACATGAGCGCCAACTTTGACAAATTGATGGACTGCAGAAAGGCCACCAATAATGGACCAATCGCCAATCTCTACATGGCCAGCCAAGGCTACATTATTGACGAGAATGACATGATCGCCAATTTGACAATCATGGGCTACGTGCGCATAGGCCATGACAAGGCATTCGCGACCGAGGACTGTTTTCCCTAAGGCTTTCGTGCCTCGGTTAATGGTGGCGCACTCGCGCACAGTGCAACCATCTCCTAGGATTACTTGAGAATACTCCCCTTCGAATTTGAGGTCTTGCGGGATGCCTCCAACAACGGCACCGTGAAAAACGCGGCAATTTTTGCCCATGCGCGTCCCCGCTAGGATATACGCGCCGCTGGCAATCCAGGATCCTTCGCCAATTTCAACATCGGCTTCAATCACTGCGAAGGCTTCCACCGTAATGTTTCCGGCCAGCTTGGCTTTGGGATGAATGGAGGCTAGGGGAGAAATCACGGCTATTTGTCTTTGGTAATCATCGCGGTGAAAAAGCCTTCAGAAACCAATTTGGATCCGACATAGGCTTTGCCTCGCATTTGGACAATCCCACGACGAATAGGTTCGGTGAAGACCAAATGGAAGATTAAGTTATCTCCGGGAGACACTTTATGCTTGAATTTGACCTGGTCCATTTTAAGGAAGTAGGTCAGGTAGTTTTCTGGGTCAGGCACGGTGCTCAATGCCAGAATTCCGCCGACTTGGGCCATAGCCTCTAGTTGCAATACGCCAGGCATCACCGGAGCGCCGGGGAAATGCCCGGTAAAAAAAGGTTCGTTCATGGTGACCGCCTTCATTCCAACAATTTCATCGCTCGTCATTTCTAAGATCTTGTCTACCAACAAGAAGGGAGGACGATGCGGAATAATGGACATGATTTTAGCGACATCCATCAGCGGCGTTTGGTCGGGGTGGTAGGAGGGAATTCCTTGGCTGTTTGCTTCTTCCATGATTTTCTGTGCGAGTAGGGTATTGGTTTTGTGTCCCGGTTTAAAAGTACGAATATGTGCTCGGACAGGTTGCCCAAGTAAAGCGATATCCCCTATGAGATCCAGCAACTTATGGCTGGCGGGCTCATTGTCCATGCGAAAGGGCGTAAGGGGTAAGGGACCCACATCGTCCCGGCGTTCAAGGGTTTGGCCGACAAAATCGTCTAGTGCGAGCCAATCAGCATCGCTTAGAGCGTCATCGACAATAAGTATTCCTGATCCAGGCTGGGCTCCCTTGAGTAATCCGCGATGAATCAATGGGGTAATGTGCGTGGCCAAGGTGAACGTTCGGGCGGGCGCAATGGCCTGACCGTAGTCGTCCGAGGGCATGAGCTTCGCGGAAACGGGTCCCACAGCTTGCGCATCGTGACTCAATGAAACTTCGAAAGAAGGATAAGCCGCTGGGATGGCTTCGGCCCAAGATCCGGTATCTGGATCTTCGACGCGAATGCTACGGCGTAGGGTAATTCCATGGGCCAGATGCGAGGAGGTCACCACGCCTGCGGCAACAATGGCATCATGCCAAGGTTTGGCGGAGCCATCTAAGATGGGCACTTCGTCGGCGTTTAATTCAATGCGCACGTGGTAAATGTGAGCGGCATAGAGCGCTGAGAGCAAGTGTTCTGCGGTGTGTACGATGGTTGAACCATTCGACAAGGTGGTTCGGCGATCTGTGTCAGTAACCGTGGCAGGACTAACACGAAGTGGACTGGCCTCCGGGCAGTCCAATCGATGAAAAACATAGCCATGTCCTTGGTCTGCAGGATGCACAGTCACCGTGCACGGGACGCCGGTGTGGATGCCAAATCCCGAAAGGCTAAAGGAGCGTTGAAGTTGGTTGGAGGTCACTTAGATGGCTTCATGTTGGAAGCGGCAAATTTCCGACGAAAAACGGAAGCTTCGACGGCAGGAGATCCCATGACGGTTTTTCCAGCTTCGATGTTCTTGTGAACCCCGCTCTGGGCGCCTATTCGGGCACCATCGCCAATGGTTAGGTGACCGGCGATGCCCACTTGCCCGCCAATTTGTACACCATGCCCGATCGTGGTGCTTCCAGCGATGCCCACTTGCCCCGCGAGAACACAGCTTTGGCCGATGCGAACGTTGTGGCCAATTTGGCATAAGTTGTCCAACTTGGATCCTTGACCAATGACCGTGGCCCCCACAACAGCGCGATCCACGCAACTATTGGCGCCAATTTCTACTTGATCATCAATAATAACTTGACCTATGTGCTTGATTTTACGCAAGCCTTCCCCTTTCTTTTTGGGAGGGACAAAACCAAACCCATCGGCGCCAATGACCACGCCGGCATGCAAAATACAGTGGGAACCAATCTGGCTGTTGGCATAAATCGTCACATTGGGATGGAGTACCGTACCCTCGCCAATTCGCACGTGGGCGCCAATCTGAACCCCGGCAGCTACCTGAACGCTTGGATGAATGTCAGCACTTGGATCAATGGTAGTCGGGCCCCAATGGGGATGTATGCCACAGGAATCCAGCGCTTGGGCCCATGCCCCGTAGGGATAGTCCACGCGAAGCAAACATCCTGTGAAGCCATCTGGCCGCTCTTGATCTCGGCTGACGATGACGGCAGCAGCCTGGGTTTCTGCCAAGTGCTTCGCGTAAGTACCTTGGGCAAGGAAACTTAAGCCTCCTGCTACCCCAGGTTCAAGCGTGCACAAGGCCTCTATGGAGAAGTCGCATTCCCCTTCAAGGGTGGCGCCAAGCAACTCGGCCAATTCTGTCAGTGGCTGGGAGGGGATAGGGGTTGCGTTCAGTCGATCCATTCGATGCCTTTAGGCCAGCACACGAAAGGACGTGTGATGGTATGACTATAAACGCTTAAAGGAAGGATTTCGGATGCTTCCGACAAAGGAATTACTCTTCCGCTCTTTTTTAAAATCTTAATTTCCTGTTTATCAGACTTATAGGTCGCATTGCTTGCGGTTCCTTCGAGAACAAAATGGCGACAGTCTGCGGCGTGAATGCCGTATTCGCTTTGCACTTTGGCCTCTAATTCGGCGCGTTGCGAAGGGCTAAGTGCCGTGGGTAAGAACTTAATTCGGAATAGGCGACGGTTCAATAGCCTGTCGGAAAGATCTGCCAACACAGGGTCAGAATGTTTCGTCCATTGTTTCATCGCCCCCAGAATGTCGGCGTCATCGAGGCGTGTGAAGGCGAGTAAAACGGCGGGATCATCTTGAAAATCTCCCATGGTTGGTCGCTTTTGAAGAAAAAGCTGCAATTCATCTCCAGCAAAAAGGGGTTCGCCGCGCTGGACGAGCTCATGGGCCCGTCGCAAAACTTGCACAAGCATGTATTCGGCACTTAAAACCGCCTTGTGCATGTAAACCTGCCAATACATGAGACTTCGGCTCACCAAAAACTTCTCTATGGAGCTAATGCCTTTGCCATCCAGCACCAATTCTCCGTCGGCCACATTGAGCATGGAAAGTAGGCGCTCCGAATTGATCGCCCCTTCCACAACCCCCGTGTAAAAGGCATCTCGGCGCAAATAATCCATGCGGTCCATGTCCAGCTGAGATGAAATCAACTGGTGTAAGAAGCGCTTGGGGTGTTGGTTGTGAAAAATGGCGATGGCTTCGGTCAAAGCCCCATCCATTTCCTCATTCAGGCGCTGCATGAGCAGGGTGGAAAGGGATTCGTGCGAGACGCCCGAAACCAACGTGTGTTCTAAGGCATGTGAAAATGGCCCATGGCCAATATCATGGAGCAGAATCGCGATTTGGACGGATTCGGCTTCAGATTTGGAGATGGCATGGCCCTTGCTTTGTAATACGGCAACGGCCTTCTGCATCAAATGCATCGCGCCGAGCGCATGGTGAAATCGGGTGTGGTACGCTCCTGGATAGACCAATGAACTAAGGCCAAGTTGACCGATCCTCCGCAGACGTTGGAAATAAGGATGTTCTATGAGGTCAAAAATTCGCTCGGACGGGATCGCAATGAAACCGTAGATCGGATCGTTGAATAGTTTGAACTTATTGGTTTCGATGCCTTCAGCCATGTACGTCGGATAGGAGCCGTAAATTTAACCCATATCATATGGATAAATCACGCATTCTTTGGGTCGACGATGAGGTGGATAGCCTCACCCCACATGTCATGTATCTGGAAGGCAAAGGTTTCCACGTTTCGGTGGCCACCAATGCAGCGGATGCGCTTCGTCATATGGCAGATCAGCCCGTGGATTGCGTCTTGCTCGACGAACACATGCCCGGTCGATCTGGCTTGGATGCCCTACCTGATTTCAAAGCCTTACGCCCGAGCACTCCGGTGATCATGGTGACAAAAAGCGAAGAGGAAGGGGTCATGGAACAGGCCATCGGAGAAGACATTGCCGATTACCTCCTCAAGCCGGTCCAACCGCGCCAGGTTCTCTCCTCCCTCACGCGGGTGTTAGGCGCTAGGCAATTGATCGCAGATCGGAACCTGAACAAATACCAAACTCAGTTCCGCGATTTGACCATGCGGATTTCGGAAGCCGATTCATGGGAGGCTTGGACGTCGATTTATACCTCCCTCATGGCATTTGACCATGGCCTGACGGGGTCAGAGGCGGAGGGCATGCGGCCCATGCTAGATCACCAAAAGGAAGAGGCTAACCGGTTATTTACCCGCTGGTGGGCAGAGGTCTATCCCGATTGGCTGTTTGATCCTGCGGCGCCTTGCTCGTTTTCTCATCAAATGTTGAGCAAGCACGTTGCTCCATCCGTCCGAGCGGGTAATAAGGCGGTTTTGCTGGTTTTTGACAACTTGCGACTGGACCAATGGAATGAGTTGCAGTCCTTCTTCATGAATAATTTCAGACTCGTCCAAAACGAACATTATGCGAGTATCCTCCCGACGGCCACGCAATATGCTCGAAATGCACTACTCGCCGGAGCTTTGCCTGATGAAATTGCCCACCGCTATCCCAAAGATTGGGTGCCGGACACTTTGGATGCGGAAGGACGACGCAATGGTTTTGAAGAACAACTCGTAAAAGACTGGGCCCAAAAAGAGGAAATCCATTCCGTAGAATACGGCAAATTGACCCATTTGGGGTCCGAACAAAAGTGGGTGCGCCACTGGCCACAAGTCAAAAACAAAGACCTCGTCGTGGTCGTGGTGAATTTCATTGATATGATTTCGCACGCGAAGACGGAGCAAAGCATTGTGCGCGATATTGCAAGTGATGACCGGGGATTCCGTGCCTTGACGCATAGTTGGTGGAAGAACTCCCCCTTGCGCCCGTGGGTGGATGGTTTGGCTGCCGAGGGATATGATCTCTTTGTCACCACCGACCACGGAACCATTTCGGTGAAAAAGCCCATCCAAATCAAAGGGTCACGCGACCTAACAGCCAATATGCGATACAAAGTGGGCCGCGGACTGGAATATTCCCCGAAAGACGTGGCGCTCGTGCGTGAGCCAAAGGAACTGGGTCTTCCTTCCGTTGCGCTTGGGGATAAAATGGTCCTCGCTGGAGAAGCAGGTTATTTCATTTACCCAAATGACTACCATCGCTTTGCGGGGCGGTTTGAGGGTTCCTACCAGCATGGGGGGATCAGCATGGAAGAAATCATCATCCCATTTGCTCACATGAAGCCCCGAGGAAAGTAAAGGCGGCTACCTTTGCCTAGATGGAACACGTGGAGCTTATTTGTACAGCTGAGGATTGGCTGCCTTGGGCGGAGCGCCACAAAGCCGAACTCCAAGGGCCCGTGGCTATTCTTGGTGCCATGGGTGCAGGCAAAACGACAGCGGTCAAACGTTGGCTGAAAGCACTGGGCTCATCGGAGGCCGGAAGCAGTCCAACCTTCACGCTCATCCAAGGCTATGATAGTCCTGATGGGCTCATTTATCACGCGGATTTTTACCGAATCGAGCACGAAGAGGAGGCCGAACATTTGGGTTTAGACGAAATTTTTGACTCTGGGCGTCCCATTTGGATGGAATGGCCCCATAAAATCCCGAACTTATTGCCGGAAGAAACGGTCGTCGTTCACATTGAGGTACAAGAAGATGGCTGCCGAAAAGTGACATTGCACCCGGAAATAAACTGAGTCTCATGGATCAACCTGCCTACATCCCGCAAGAAGAACGCTTGATGGTCGCCTCTAAGCGCCAATCATTGCGCATCGGCTTACCCTTGGAGTCCACATGGGCGGAAAATCGGGTCGCCTTAACGCCGGAAGGTGTGCATCTCCTAGTACAGCAAGGACATGAAATCTTGGTGGAGCGCAGTGCTGGATTGGCAGCGCGCTACACGGACCATGAATACGCTGAAGCCGGCGCCCAAATCACGGAAGATCGCGCCCAAGTATTCCAATGTCCAGTGCTTGTCAAAGTGGAAGCACCGAGTCCAAAGGAATGGCCCTTGATGGTTCCAAATCAGCTTTTGTTGTCCGTTCTCCAACCCAACACGGTCACCGCGGCATACATCCAAGCCTTGCAGGCCAAAAAAATCACCGCGCTCAGCTACGGCCGAATCCTCGATGAGGATGGACGCGCTCCTTTCGTTCGCAGTATGGCCGAAATTGGGGGCTCTCAAGCCATCACGGTCGCTATGGAATATCTCAGTACCTGGGCAGATGGAAAAGGCTATGCTATGGGGGCCGTCACGGGAGTGCCTCCCACGGAAGTGGTCATTTTAGGGGCAGGCACCGTGGGCACCGTAGCAGCCCGTCTTGCCATGGCGATGGGCGCTACGGTCAAAGTATTTGATTCTTCTTTGACGCGAATACAGCGATTGCGCGAAGTCCTGGGCCAAGATGTGTATACATGCACGCTGCAGCCACAAATTTTGTCAAAGGCCCTCAGTCGCTGCGATGTCGCCATTGGCGCCTTGCGGCCTGTCGCTGGCCGCACCCCGGTCATCGTGAGTGAAGAGATGGTCGCCCAGATGAAACCACGCACGGTCATCGTCGATGTCAGCATTGATCATGGCGGCTGCTTCGAGACCAGCGAAGTGACCACTTGGGATGCTCCGGTCTATACCAAGCACGGAGTGACCCATTTTTGCGTGCCCAATTTGGCCTCCCGTGTGGCACGCACCGCTTCTTTTGCATTGAATAATCTCACCAGTCCCTTCCTTCAAAATCTTGCCGATGACGGCGGAGTCGAAGAGTCCTTGCTTCGCCGTGCCCACTGGCGCGCTGGCGTTTATATGCATCGGGGGATTCTCACCCACCGAGAATTGGCGGAACCGTTCGATCTCCCATTCACTGATCTTGACCTTCTTTTATGAATTTTTGGCAGCGTTTCAGCTGGTATGCCCTGGGCCTTGGCTTGGGAACCGTCCTAGTAATATTCTTTTTTTCAGATCGGGATTTTCAGTGCACCTATCTGCCAAATAACCGCGTTTTAGTCGACATGCACGACCAGGGCACCCACTTTGTCGCGGACCCCGCTCGCGGGCTTTGGGAACAACAATGCGCCGGTGATTCAGCCATGCTTGAGGCGTTCTTGATGCGCGGAGAAATTGACTTTCAACGCGCTCAAGTGACGACCAGGTTAGAGAGCCTCCGCCATTCTCAATATCCCATCGAATTGGAGTGGAAGGGGGCCTGGTATGAAGGCATTTGGGAACGCCGAGAGGATAGCGCTGTCCTTGTCTCCCTCCGCACGATCGAGGAGTAAGACTTAAAGATTCTTTGCGCGTCGACGTCGTTGGCGCTCCGCTAAAATCAAGCCTAATTCACGTCCTGTTTGCCCTTTGACCGAAGTGTTTTCTTCCGCTCGGCGAAAGAGGTAGGGCATGACTTTATCGATGGGTCCAAAAGGCAAGTATTTGGCCACCCTAAATCCATGGTGTGCCAGAACGAAGCTGATATGATCGGACATGCCAAAAAGTTGTGCAAACCAAACGGGAGCTTCGCTAGGTTCCCAACCCTGCTCTGTGAGTAAACGTGCAGCCAATTCAGCACTGTCTTCATTGTGCGAGCCAATGATCAAGGCGAAGGCTCTAGATGCCTCGGGACGCCCCAGAGCACGAAGCATGGTTTCCACGCAGGCATTGAATTCGGCATCCGTTGCCGCTTTCGTAGGCTGAATTGGCGAAGGATAGCCCATAGACTGAGCGCGAGCACGTTCTTTTTCCATGTAGGCCCCACGAACAAATTTGATTCCGAGTCCGTACCCTGCTTGTTCCGACGTTTGCATCGCGGCGTTTAGTGCCACAAGGCGTTCTGTTCGGTAGCACTGGATGGTGTTGAATACGATGATGCGATCCCGATTGTATCGAGACATAGCTTCGTAGGCCAAGCGATCAATGGCGTCTTGAATCCAGGTCTCCTCAGCATCGATCATGACGGGAACCCCAATAGCATGGGCATAGTGGCAGATGCGGTCGACGCGGCCCTGCGTGCGCTCCCAAGCGAGTGCTTCCGAGGCATTTAATTCCAGCCCTTGGCTCACTTTTTCAAGCATTCCTGTATCCGCAATTCCCGTCACTTTGAACACGCCCATGGGGACGCCTTCCTCTTGTGCCGCGAGTGCGAGGGTTTGCAACGTCATTTCTGTACTGTGATCGTAGGCGGCTTGGTCTGTCTGACCTTCCACGGAATAGTCCAAGATACTCCCCACGCCGAGCGTCCAATGGTGTTGGGCGACGGCTTTGCAATCCGCTACGGTCTCTCCACCACAAAATTGTCGGAAGACCGTGGCACGGATAAGGCCTTTGATAGGCAATTTCCATGCTAGGGCCCAAAGGGTCAGCGCCTTGCCTATTTTGACCAATGATGGCGAGGCTAAGGTCTTGAACAGCAAATAACTGCGATTCAATGAGGCATCTGAGTGGGATTGGAATGCAATGGCAGTATCGCGAAAATTCAAGGGCATCAGCAGGTGCTTTAACGAAGGTCAAAGATAGTAGAGGAGCCGCCCGACGAGGTCATGCCAAGTAATTTTCCGACCTTTGGATTAATGCGCAATTGGGAGACGCCGTTTGGACCCGTTTATGCCGGGCAAGAGGCCTTCCAGGCTTTGGATGCCTGGTTGTTAGAACATCGTGAATCCTATAGTCAGGTGCTCATTCTCACGGATGAACAAGTGCATGAAGCATGCATTCCATTCATCCTTGGAAATTTAGCCCACCTCGGTGAGTCATCCATTCTAGAAATCGAATCGGGTGAATCTAGTAAATCGCTCGACCTCTTAGGACAACTGTATCTTGCGATGCTGGACTATGGAGCTGACCGCCAAAGCTTAGTCCTGTCTGTTGGCGGTGGTGTTGTGACGGATTTAGGGGGGATGTTGGCTTCAACCTTTATGCGAGGCGTGGATCATGTCGTAATTCCTACCAGTCTTCTGGGAATGGTGGATGCCAGTATCGGTGGAAAGAACGGCGTAAATGTGGGAAGCTTCAAAAATTTAGCTGGGACCTTCGCCCCTTCCTGCGGCGTATATGTGCAACCTGATTTACTGACTAGCCTCCCCGAAGTTCACTGGCGGGCTGGGTGGGCTGAGTGCCTTAAGCATGCCTACCTCATGGGCTCCCACGTATGGGAAGAAGCCATCGCATTGAGGGAGTTAGCCCATCTTCGCCCCTTGCTTCCCCATTTGATGGAAGCAAAAATCCAGCGCATCCAAACAGATCCATTTGAGCAGGGACTTGAGCGTAAGGCGCTCAATCTGGGCCACTCCATGGCCCATGCCGCCGAAGCCCATCTCGGGCCCGATCTACTTCATGGCGACGCGGTGGCTGCCGGAATGTGGCTGGAATTTGACATCGCCGAGTCTATGGGCCTTTGTGCGGCGGAGGATGTCGCTGCCATGAAGAACATCATTGACCATTGGTGGCCCGAACGGCTTCGGCTGGATGACCAGGTCATCGATCGCCTCCGAGGCGATAAAAAAAACCACGCGGGTGCCGTGAGAATGGCTTTGCCAGGCGCCCCCGGAGCTCCAGTCACGTTGACTGAAGTCTCGGAATTTAATATCAAAAAAGCTCTCGCATCGTATGCGTCTAATTGAATTACCCCCTTCCAAAAGTCTAGCGAATCGTACCCTTACCGCCTTAGCGGTCCGGGGCAAAGCACTTCCAGAACCAGACGAAAGTTGGTCCGATGATATGCGAGCCATGTATCGGGTGCTTCAAGGCGATGGCGATGCGGGCGCGGCGGGTACGGCTTTTCGCTTTGGCATGGCGTACTGGGCAGCAAATGAGGGGGCAAGCATTCATTTGCGCGGAAGCGAACGTCTGCTCCAACGCCCCATAGATGGATTGGTGGATGGGCTGCGCAGTCTTGGGGCAGATCTAAGTAAACAGAACGATGGATCTTGGAAGATTCATGGTAAAAAACTTACTGGAGGTCCACTGAGCATGGATGCCACGGTGAGTTCACAATTCATTTCGGCGCTGTACCTCGTGGAACCTCGCATGGCGAAGAAGCTCAAACTCAAGCTTGAAGGACACGTGGTAAGTGCTCCCTACATCGCCATGACGCAGCGCGTCATGGAAGATGGGGAATGGCCAGTTGAAGCGGATTGGAGTGCTGGGATTGTGTGGGCCCTCCGGGCTTCGTGCATGGGCGAATCGATCTGCCTGCAAGGCTTAGGCCGTCGGTCCATCCAAGGCGATTCGATCTGGTCTCGCTGGGGTTTGCCTTTGGGCTTCAGCGCCTCGTACGAAGCACAAGGCCTGGTCATTCGCGGCCTCCCGAGCCGACCTAAAGAAGACATGCACTTGGATTTAAAGGATTGCCCAGATCTCGCTCAACCCATTGCCGCCGCGGGGGTGCTGATGCGTCGAAAAGTGCATTTAACCGGACTCGAAACGTTGAACGGCAAGGAGATTCCCCGCTTGGATGCCTTGAAGGCAGCCATGTCCTCCTTGGGGATCTCCGTCGAAGCGGGCGAATCCTCGGAACTCATTTTTGATTCTTCCTCGTGGAATCCGAGTGAGGCCATCCTATCCGTGGATCCTGAAGAAGATCACCGCATGGCCTTCTTCTGGGCATTGATTGGATTGGAGCAGCCCACAGAATGGACAGGTGAAGCTACGGTGTCCAAGAGTTACCCTCATTTTTGGTCTGACTGGAACGAGTAGCGCACACTGAATTGGCCTTCCCCGGGCCGCAGTCGAACAGTACATTCCAAGCGCCCGGACTCCATGGGGCCAATTCGAAGGCGCTCGGTGGGGCCCAGATGCCCATCGTGCACCCAATACAAGCTGAGATAGGCTCCAGCCTGGCTCATTCGGAGGGGAGAAGTCCCATAGGCATAGGGCATGCCCGTCCCCATGTAACCTGCTTGGACGCGCATAGTTGACTTAGGGCTGGCATGGGACCATGCGAGGGCAAAGGCCTCTGGAACGGAGGGATGGACGGAGCCATAGAACCGCCAACAAAGTGTAGGACTGAGGTCTAAAGCGGTGGCAAGCCGCCACATTCCATCCCATTGCTCAAGGCTCCATGATTGCCTCTGATTGGAAAAGCGAAGCCAGGATTGTCGACCTCGGTGAGCGATTTCTATGCTTCCACGTTGCCAGGGAAGTCTGAAGGTGACGCCTCGCGTGAGCGGAAAGGGCAGCCAGGCTTGGCTTAGTTCGGGTCGGGGATGTCGAAGGCTCCATTCCCATTGCATGCCATTAGCCCATGTCCACTTGCAATGCAGCCCGAAGGAATGCCTGCCAAATACCTGGGCGCGAAGGAAACCATGCGTGTGGGTCCACTGGCTGGCGAAGAGCAATTGGTCCTTTATGTGACCCATTCCCAACATCCATGAAGAACTCACGTCTTGGAGATAATACCCTCCATGCATTGGGGCCCATGCCCAGATCCGATGAAGTTCTCGGGCGTGAAGCCATGGACCCGAAGGTTGATGCCCATTCCACACATAAGGATCCAGTCGGAACTGGTTCCGATGACTCCAACGTATTCCATGGCCGATTACATAGGGTTGCCAACCCGAGGAATTCAGCTGCAGGCCCCATCGATGAATGCGGCGTAGGCTCTGAATATTGGAGGCAGGGAATCCCACGTCAAACATGGACTGAAGGCAAAGCCTTTCAATGGAGTCGAGCGCTATGGCCGCCCATTCATTTGGGTCAATGAGATATCCGAGTTCGGCAATGTACCGCCCAAGCTGAAAACTAGACTTTGGACTTAAAAAGGGAATATCATCCAGCCGATCTCTCGGCCATCGGTTGATAAAGCAAGGAGCCGAAATCCAGGACTGCATGAGCGCCAGGACGGAATCCTGCTCCGCCAGTGTGGCCATTGGATGCAAGGATTGAAATCGATCCATGGCGGCCTGTATTAGTGAATTGGGCTGGGCCTGTAAAGTCCCAAGAAGGCATAAGGATAAGGTCCAGATCCCAAGAAAACGCGTCCAAAACGTCCCTCCCAATGTACTCTCCATTGGCCGCGGGTGCTGACATACATTCCTTTGAGATGAGGATGGCCTCCTGGTGCTGCGCCCACGTAGAAATCGACTTCGCCCGTACTCGCGCGATGGGAAGCAAGGATGACATTCCAGCCCCATTCCGTTTGCTGTTGAAGCCAAGCAAAACTCTCCCAATCCCTCCAATGGCTGAATCGAACGCGCAGATGTGCGCCTTTGGATGGGCTCCACTCCTGTTGGTACTCCGCGCATAGGGTGGGTCGGTTCATGTGGATGCCCCACCCGAAAAGAAGGGTAGTATGGGTCGTGAATTGAATCGGGATGAGTGCCGCGATACTGATCAGGCCCCGTCCGCCCCAAAGTCCGTGGACACTCCCCTTGGGGTGCATCCACTGGACTCCGAGTGCATGCCATCCGGGTGCAGGTCCGCTTTGTTCCATAAACACACATTGGCTTGGGCGAGACTGGTGCCAAGCATACCAAGGGGCAAGTTGAAGCTGCGCCAGCAGCGGAAGGGGAAAACACAGGAATAGCCATCGCACAGAACAAAGGCCGGATATTCCGACCGCCAAGTCGGGAGTAAACGACACTAAATGGGTGCGACCGCTCGAACTCCATCCATCCAAAAAAAGGCGGTATTTTCACCCGATGCTTCGTCTAGTCGGCTTTATTCTCCTTTTTCACCTTTCGGTTTCGGGCTATGCCCAGTCGCCCATGTATGCAGTGGTCACGGAATCTATGCTCCCTTCTTCCGATGGGCATCTCATTACGGACATGGCGCTGGACACGAATGGCCTCCTATGGGTAACGACCGAAAATGAAGGCATCCTCCGCTATGATGGAGAGCGTTTTGTGCGCATGGATGCGGTGCCGAGTAACCCGGATGATGAAATATACTATACGGCTTTGTGCATGCTGCGGCCTAAACTTTGGCTGGCTGCAGGTGCAGGCGTCTATGAATGGAATGGAAAAGATTGGCGCATTACCCAATATCCTGAGACGCACTGTGTGGACTTATTGAATACTGGAATGGGAAGAATTTATGCCTTAAGCCAAACCCATTTGTATTACCGAGGATTGTTAGATGATGTGTGGACGGAGGAATCTGTGCCGGGCCTATTTGGGGCCTACCAGCTCACCCAGAAGGAGGGACTTTTACTCATTGCCTCCGAAAGTGGATTGTGGATGCGCACGCCGAGTGGACTATGGACGCAGCTATTGGATGAACCGGTGGCTTCAGCCATGCCCTTGGGCGACCAATGGATGGCCGTCACCGAATCAGGTTTAAAAGTGCTGGGTGACCAAGGCTGGGCAATTATGGCACCACAGATCAAGGGCTATCACAGCCATGTAGTGACGGCGGATGGTCAAAACACTTGGCTGATTGGCGAGTCGGGCCTTTGGTATGTTCGGCAAGATGGGTTGACCGCTCGTCTCTATACACATGGAGGTTTGGAATTGGACGCCTTGCGCCTGGGGATTCCATCAGATGCTGGGGGTTTATTTGTCGCTACGGAAAAGGGATTGCTGCGCATGGATAGTCCAGAACGCTGGTTTGACTTGCGGACCCTGCCTTTTCGTATTGGCCCCATAGACCATATAGCTTCCCGGGGAAGCGATTCTTGTTGGGTATCCACCAATCTAGGCATCTTCTCCATGGGTCCTCATGGAATTCGCTCCCATGGCCGGCCTGGAGTGGGGCTTGTATCAGGTATCCAATTGCAGCAGGGTGCTTGGAGTTTCGGAGAATTTGGCTTGCGCCGATTCACCCAAGGTAAATGGCAAGCCTTTGGCCCAAAACAGTGGATTTCTGAGCTGCAGTGGAAGGGGGATAGTCTCTACGTGCATTTGCCCCATGGATGGGAAAAGGCCTATTGGTCGGGCAGTTCGACCTCAAAATTCAGCCCATGTTCCGCTGGTCCTGCCCAAGTCCAGTCCATTCCTGACATCCAATGGGTGCAGGACGTCTACGGCTTGGCCATAGAGTCCAAGGATCGATCCATTGGTCAAGGCATGGTGCCCGCTTTGATGATCCGATCCATTGAGCGGCGGACTAAAAAAGAAAATGACCCCATCATCATTAAGGTCGGTTTTCGCGGCTTGCCTGGAGCGGGAGCTGGCATTCCTATTGAATACCAAATCAATGAAGGGGATTGGGTTGGGATGGGGTCTAGTCGTCGATTAGTCCTAGAGCGACTTCGGGCTGGGAACTATCGATTGCGTTTTCGCGCTGCGAGCCCTAATGGAGATAAGCTCGGTCAACCCATGGGGAGTATCGATGTCCTTCCCGCTGCGTGGAAGCGTCCGGAATTTTGGATTCCTGCTCTCGCCTTACTTTTGATTCTCTTGGGCGTCGCCGCGGTGATTGCCTGGCGTCGGGTTCGAGATCGCCGTGTATGGCGCCGTGAAAAAGCACAGTTAGAGCGCATGGCCTTGCGATTGCAGATGAATCCCCACTTTACGTTCAATGCGTTGGAATCGATTTCGGCATTTATCCTCGAAAAACAGCCCAAAGAAGCAGTTACCTATTTGCATAAATTTTCTCGCTTAATGCGCTACACGTTGGAAAGCGCTGAAGATCCCTTGGTTACTTTGGATCGGGAAAAGCAGGCCTTGGAGAACTACATCGCACTGGAGCAAATGCGATTTGACCAAGGGTTTCAGGTGGTTTTTCAAGTGGAAGAGGGGCTCGAAATTCAAAGTTTGACCATTCCTCCTATGCTAATTCAGCCGTTGGTGGAGAATGCTATTTTGCACGGACTCCGTCCGAAGATCAAGGCGGGCCAGATGGATGGTGTATTGAAAATCTATTTTGGACATGATTCGAGTACCACGGCCATGATGGTTCAAGTGGAAGACAATGGCATTGGTCGAGAGGCCGCGAAACGACAAAAGAGCGGGGATGAAGGGGAGAAGCGCTCGGCCGCAACGCGCATTTTGGAAAGCCGTTTGGCTGCACTCCAATTGGAAACCGGAAAGCCCCATTCCGTATCGGTGGAGGATTTGAATGAAGGAACGCGCGTTACGCTTGTGCTACCGCTCCTCCAAGAATGGGGAGATAACGATTAACTTGGGAGTATGGCATTGACCGCACTCATATTGGATGACGAAGCGCAAAGCCGAAAGGCCTTGCAGGGAAAATTGGCTCTTTTTTGCCCTGAAGTACAACCTGTTTTTGAAGCCTCGACGGTGGATGAGGCATGGACGATGCTTCTCGGGAATAAGCCCCAAATCCTCTTTTTGGACATTCATCTGTCAGGCGAATTGGGGTTTGACCTGCTCGAACGACTTTCGGTGGATGAGCCCGAATGGAATGGTGCGGTGGTTTTTGTCACGGCCCATGATGCCTATGCGCTGCGCGCCATCAAGTTTTCGGCCTTGGACTATTTGCTCAAGCCGATCGATCCAGAGGAGTTAGTCAAAGCGGTACGCAAAGTGGAACAGGGCAATTCCTCTGCCCCGAGTTTGGGAGTTTTGGTGGATCATTTGAAGGATCGCGATCGCAAGCTCGTTATCGCATCGAGCGAGGGAATGCATATTGTCCGCATCCAGGACATCATGCGCTGTGAGTCCACGAGTAACTACACGCAGTTCTTTTTACGTGGCGGCAAGAAGCTACTGGCCTCTAGAACACTCAAGGAGTATGAATCGCTACTTACGCCCCATCACTTTGAGCGCATTCACAAGTCCCATTTGGTCAATATGGATTGTGTCAAACGCTATGTGACTGCAGATGGAGGCTATGTGATTCTGGAAGATGATAGCCATGTGCCCGTAGCCAATCGCAAGAAAGAAGTCCTGGTGGCTCGCTTAAAAGCCCTCTAGAGGAAGCAAGAAACGCTGGGTGTTACCCTTTGGCTTCGACGTTGCGAGCCATGTCTTCGACTTTGCTTTTCATGTCCGCTTTGAATGCATCCAATTTGGCATACAATGTGGCATCGGAACTCCCCAAAATTTGAGCTGCAAGAATTCCAGCATTTGCCGCTCCATTGAGGGCAACGGTGGCAACAGGGACCCCTTTGGGCATTTGCAGAATACTGAGTACAGAATCCCAGCCATCGATCGAATTACTGCTTTTGACCGGCACGCCAATGACAGGGAGGGAGGTGGCCGAAGCGACCATTCCCGGGAGGTGTGCTGCGCCGCCTGCACCCGCAATAATGACTTTGAGCCCGCGGCTCGCCGCTTGATGGGCGTAGTCCAACATTTTTTCTGGGGTGCGATGTGCCGATACCACGGTCATCTCATAGGCTACCCCAAAGGATTTCAGTTGATCAGCCGCAGCTTGCATGACGGGCAAATCGCTTTCGCTGCCCATGATAATTCCTACCATGGGACAAAGGTACATTTTTCCCTGAAGTCAAGTGTATCTCGGTCTTTACCGGCTCTACGCCCGAACCTTGAGGGCATCGCGGGCAGCTGCGGCGCGTGCTCGAGCCTCGTCGACCGTTTGGCCGACCGAGGTGAGGTGGCCCATTTTACGGAAAGGTCGCGTCTGGGCTTTCCCATAGATGTGAAAGGCTGTTCCAGGCGTGCGCATCGCGACGTCCAATCCTTGGTAGCGAACGGGCCCGCTAAAGCCATCTGCTCCTACAATATTCGCCATGACGGCACATTGTAGCAATTGGCTGTCCCCCATGGGAAGGCCACACATGCAGCGCAGCAGTTGTTCAAACTGTGAGGTCGGACATGCTTCAATGGTGAGATGGCCCGAGTTGTGCGGACGCGGTGCAACTTCATTGACCAACCACGTACCAGAAGCGGTATAAAACAGCTCTACGGCGAGCAAGCCATGCGCATTAAAGGCTTGAGAAACTTGGATGGCGAGCGCCTCCGCTTGCGCAATGACATCGGAAGGCAGCGCACTCGGACAAACCACAAACTCAACTTGGTTGGCTGTGGGGTGGAACTCCATCTCCACTGCGGGAAATGTCTGAGACTCGCCCTGCGCGTTGCGCGCGACGACCACCCCAATCTCACATGCAATGTCCACTAAGGCCTCTGCAATGCATTCTCCTTCACTCAGACGCGTCAGGTCGTCGGCGCTCCGAACGACAGACACCCCAAACCCATCATAGCCCCCTTGTCCGAGTTTCCAAACAAAAGGAAAGGTCAGGGTCCCCGCATGAATCGCCTGCTTCAGGTCGTTCAGCGCAGAAAACCGTTGAAAATCTGAAGTGGGAAGCTGGTGGTCTGCATAAAACTGCTTTTGAGCCACTTTATTCTGAATCACTCGCAAGACATGGCTTTGCGGGAAGCATGGAATGCCTTGTGCTTCCAACGCTTCGAGGGCATCGGCGTTCACGCTTTCAATTTCAATAGCTACAGCCTGCGCGCCCTGAGCAAAGGCCATAACTGTATCAAAATCCTGAAATGAACCCTGGCTAAATTGCTGGGCGCCCAATCGGCATGGCGCATCCGCCGAGGGATCTAAGACGCGCACCGCAATGTCCATGCGACGCGCTTCGGCCAGGACCATTTTGCCCAACTGGCCTCCGCCCAGGAGGGCCACTTCAAAATTTGGATTGGAAAAAACGGAGGCCATCAGTAAGAAGAAATTGAATCGTGAGAAATTGGAGTCACCTCCATCAAGGGGTGAACCGCAAAGGTACGGCCTGTGGAAATTTCCACACATTCGATGCGCGTTCGGCGCTTGGCACCTTTGCGGAAGATGCGGCCATTGCCACTTCGGAAATGGGTTCCCTGAGGGAGGCTTTCCACGGTCGGACCCTGGCTTTCTTTCTGAAGATTCAAGGCCTTGAGGAGCTGAGGGTCCGCTCCGCAAGAGGCTTTAGGCTGCCGCATACTGCGCTGTAAGGCGAGGCGGACTGGTTCTGAAAAAACGGCTGGTTGCAAGAATGGCTGAACCAAGTCGCGATAGCGGCGCTGCCATTCTGGGCCGTGGGGTAGGCGGTAGCCTGGATCCCAAGCATGTACTTGAGCATGGGCTAATTCGTGAAGGAGCGTGATTAAAAATGCCTCTGGGCTTAAGTCGCGATTGACCGATATGCGACTCATTTCACCGGCGCGCCATCGAAAATCACCCCACTTGCTTTGTCGACTGGGGGCCAAGCGGATTCGGCCTCGATAGGCAGCCACTATTTTTTCCAATCGGGGATGCGCCTCGACGGGAACCTTTGGGGCCACGATAGCCCAGTTGGTCATGCGCGGTGCGCGGTAGGCATCGGGCCTTGCTCCGCGCTAAAATGTGGGCAGTTACATTTCTCACGCGTACCACATGAACAAGCGGCGGCGATGATTAGGAGAAAGAGCCCCATGCGTACCCAAGATATTTTTGTCCTCATAAGGCCCCGAATTTAGCGTATTTTCGGGGCATGATTTATCGCTTCTTGGAAGGCCTCGGCCAGTACTTCCTGTTTTTAGGCGAAGTGTTCCACAAACCGGAGCACTGGAAGGAGTATGGGAAGTCCTTCTTCCGAGAAATTGAGTTACTCGGCTTTTCGTCGATTGGCCTCGTAGCCTTCATCTCGGTCTTCATGGGGGCGGTTTTAACCATTCAGACGGCCATTAACCTAGGCGATCCCTTCGTACCGGATAGCTACATTGCGATTGCAGTGCGTGAAGGCATCATCTTGGAATTTGCTCCCACCATTGTCAGCTTGATTTTGGCGGGTAAAGTGGGATCCAATATAGCTTCGACCCTAGGCACCATGCGAGTCACCGAGCAAATGGATGCCCTCCGAGTCATGGGAATCAATCCCGCATCCTATTTAGTGCTGCCCAAAATTTTTGCGTGCTTGGTTTTCAATCCTATTCTGATCACCTTCTCCATGGCCCTAGGCCTCGTGGGGGGGTATTATGCCGGCGATTTCTTGGGTCTCGTGAATACCGAGGTGTATTTGACGGGCTACTTTGACGAATTTGACCCCTTCTATGTGGTCTACAGTTTGACAAAAACCTTTGTTTTTGCCTTCATTATCGCCACTGTCAGTAGCTTCTTTGGCTACAATGTCCAAGGTGGTGCGGTAGAAGTGGGTAAGGCGTCGACCAAATCGGTCGTGACCATGTCTTTCAGCATCATTCTGTTCAATTACATATTGACTAACCTTTTGCTTCAATGATTCGCGTAGAAGGATTGCACAAGTCATTTGGCGAGCAGCATGTCTTGCGTGGAATTGATGTGGACTTCTACGAAGGCCAGTGCAATTTGATTATTGGCTTGAGTGGCTCTGGAAAAACGGTGTTTCTCAAGTCCATTTTAGGGCTACACTCTGTAGATCAAGGAAGTATCTCATTTGACGGCAGAATTCTCGGCGAAATGGGCAAGAAAGAAATGAAGTCCCTGCGTCAAGAAATGGGGATGGTGTTTCAAGGATCGGCCCTGTTTAATTCTCTGAGTATCGAAGAAAATGTCCGTTTGCCACTGGATTTTTTCTCGGACATGACTTTGGAAGAAAAAGCAGAGCGGGTGCGCTTCTGCCTGGAACGGGTGCGCATTGAGGTGGATTCCTTTGGCAAAACACCGGCGGAACTTTCCGGAGGGATGCAAAAACGGGTAGCCATAGCGCGTGCCATCGTACTCAATCCAAAATATCTCTTTTGTGATGAGCCCAATTCAGGCCTCGATCCGGAAACTGCGATCGTCATCGACCAGCTCATTCATGAAATCACGCACGAATTTGGCATGACCACCATCATCAATACCCACGACATGAACTCGGTCCTAGAGATAGGCGATCATGTGGTCTTGATGGAACAAGGCAAAAAAGCTTGGGAAGGGCGTATGGATGAAGTCCTGAATTCGGATGATACCTCTGTGGTAGACTATGTCTTCCGGAGCAACTTATTCAAGAAACTCCGCAGCGCACTCCGAAAGAGTTAAAACATCAGCTCGGCAAATGCTGATCGAGCAAGGCGAGCATCTTTGCCATCACATCATCTTCTTGCCACCGTGCTTCAATCCCCGGAAGGGCCATGATTTGATCCATGATTCGATCTTGTCGCTGGCCAGCCGCTAAGGCGTCCGCATAGGGAATGTGCGAAAAAGTCACCTGAGAATATAGCGGCATCCATTTTCCCGGATACAGGGCGCTAAACCGGGCTTCAATCTTCTTTTGGAGGAGAAACTCGGGCTGGGCAGTCAAGTCACGCATTTCCACAAAATTCCGCATGGCTAATTCGGCGATGGCATCTGCATGGGGCTTGCGTTTTTGGGCAAAGTGAGGGAAGGCCTGATCTAAATGGTCTCCAAATTCCTCTAAGCTTTCATCGAGCCATTGGCAATCTTCAAAGCCTGAATTCATGCCCTGTCCATAAAAAGGCACGATGGCATGGGAGGCATCGCCAAATAGGAGGGTTTTGCCCCCTACGTTCCATGGGGAGCAACGAATGATGACGAGACTCGAAACGGGATTAGCTTCCCATTGGGCATCGAAGTCTGGCATCCAGTCTATGGCATCCCGAAATTGGGTTAAAAAGAAGCTGCGCGCTTCTGAAATGGATTGCAATGAGGCGAAGCTCTCTTCTCCTTCCATGGGAAAGAACAAGGTGCAAGTGAAACTTCCGTCCGGGTTGGGCAATGCGATCAGCATGTGCTTGCCGCGAGGCCAAATGTGTAGGGCTTCCCGCTCAAGTTGATGGCTTCCATCGGCTGCCGGTGGAATGTGTAATTCTTTATACCCGTGATCGATGTACTCTTGTTCATAGTTGAAGCGATCTCGGCGTTGCATGCGGGACCGCACCTGGGAAAAAGCCCCGTCAGTGGCAAAGAGCGCCTCCCCATCGGACTGAAAGGTGCCTGATTCCGATTCGAAGGTCGCCTTGCCTGCTTCGACATCGGCTCCGACACACCGGTGTGCGAAATGCACACGAACTTCGGGCTGCTGCTCTGCGGCTTCAACCAATAAACGATTCAATCCCCCGCGAGACACGGAATAAATCGCTTGATTTTCCTTTCCGTAGGGTTGAAAACTCAGGCTGCCATCCACCGCATGCATGACGCGTCGGTACATCGGTATAGCGGTCTTTTGGACTTCTTTTGCAATCCCCACTTTTTCTAAGGCGGCCCATCCGCGATCGCTGAGGGCGAGGTTAATGGATCGCCCTTCAGCGAGGCCCGTTTTGCGCGGATCGGGCCGGCGTTCATAGACGTCAACCGAATAGCCGCGTTGGGCTAGATAGAGGGACCAAAGGGAGCCGACTAGTCCGGCGCCAACCACGGTAACTTTTTTCATGAGGCAAGCGTTAGGCGAAGAATCTGCTCCAAACGGGCCAGGTCTTCATAGCTAGAATACAATGGAATAAAGGCCATTCGGATCGTTCCTGGCTCCCGCCAATCGGCCACGACACCTTGCTTTACCAGCGCATCAAAAAAGTGCCGATCGCGCTGCAGAAATTTTACGGATACCTGGCAGCCGCGCGCAGCGTCATTCCGTGGAGTGAGGAGCTCCATGGGTTCGCCAAGTTCGGCAGACAAAGCCTCGAGCATCTCCATACACCGCAAACTCAAATCAAGGCCTTTCTTTCGGTGTGCATCCATGTCCACTTGATCAAATACATCCAAGGAGGCTCGTTGCGCTGCCATACTCAGCACGGGAGCATTACTCACCTGCCAAGCTTCCGCGGAAGGAATAGGGTCAAAGGTGGGCCCCATTTGGAAGCGGCTAGATTTATTGTGCCCCCACCACCCGGCTAAGCGGGGTAAGGAAACCTCGTGATGCCGTTCATGGACAAACAGGCCCGCGGTTCCGCCGGGACCTGCATTGAGATATTTATAGGAGCACCAGGCCGCGAAATCAACCCCCCATTCGTGCAGCTTGAGGGGCACATTCCCCATGGCATGTGCGAGATCCCAGCCGACCACGATGCCGTGAGCCTGAGCCGCGCGGGTGATGCGATCCATGTCATAAAGTCGCCCGGTGAAGTAGTTTACTCCGCCAATGAGGAGGGTAGCCACCCGGCTGCCATGGCGCTCAATTGCTTCCAGAATATCTTCATCGGTCGGCACACCATCTTCGGATTGGCCGTGAACTTCTATCAAATCGGCTTCACGGTAGCCATGCCATTCCAACTGGGAAACCAGGGCGTAGCGGTCGCTGGGAAAAGCTTTGGCCTCACACAAAATGGCTGGACGCTCCGCACTGGGGCGGTAAAAAGATGCGAGTGCGGTATGTAGATTGGCCGTAAGGCTCCCCATAGCCACTACTTCAGATGTTTTAGCACCGGCTAACCGGGCCAAGGAATCGGTCAAAAACTCATGGTAAGGCATCCACGGGCGCTGGGCGTGAAAATGTCCTTCAACTCCCAGGTTTTTCCAATCTTCTAATTCCTGAAGGATGGCCGCACTTGTGCCTTTTGGTTGAAGGCCTAAAGAGTTGCCCGTCAAGTAAATAACTTCTTTACCATCCCAAACAGGAAGGTAGAAAAGCGCACGGAATTTGGCCAGGGAATCTTGGCGGTCCAGGTCACGTGCTTGATCGATATGGAAAAAGGCGTTCATAAACGAAAACTTCTGTGTGCAAGGTAGGTTATATGAGAAGTAATTTTGTGCTCTCAATCTAACCCTCCTCATGCTATGATGGCAGAATTTGCAGGCCGCCACATCGGCCCACAATCCAAGGATTTATCTCACATGCTTCAAGCAATCGGAGTAGAATCAGTCGACGAGCTCGTGCACCAAACGGTGCCTCAAGCCATCCGCAATGAGTCGCCCTTAGACGTGGCACCGGCCATGACGGAAAGTGATTACCTGCGTCACGTGCATGCCTTAAGTCAAAAGAACCAGGTGTTTTCCACCTACATTGGCCAAGGGTATCATCCAGCGGCAACCCCAGCGGTGATTCAGCGCAACATTTTGGAGAATCCAGGTTGGTATACCGCCTACACGCCCTATCAAGCGGAAATTGCCCAGGGTCGCCTCGAAGCCCTGATCAACTTCCAGACCATGGTCATTGACCTCAGCGGGATGGAGATCGCCAATGCCTCCCTTTTGGACGAAGCTACCGCGGCCGCAGAAGCGATGAGTCTTTTGATGGCTGCGCGCAGTCGAGACCAACAGAAACGTGAAGCCAATAAGTTCTTTGTGGATCGTCAAGTATTTGCCCAAACACTGGCATTGCTTGAAACACGTGCCAATCCCATGGACATTGAATTGGTCATTGGCGACATGGAATCATTTAGCCCAAGTCCCGATTTCTTCGGAGCTCTTTGCCAATATCCCAATGCGGTCGGGCAAATTGAGTCGATTGGAGGCTTTATTGCGTCATGCCAAGCGGCAGAGATTCGTGTAGCGGTAGCTACCGACCTGTTGTCACTGACCTTGCTGAAGTCCCCAGGTGAATTTGGGGCAGATGTCGTTTTGGGTACGACCCAACGCTTTGGCATCCCCATGGGCTTTGGTGGCCCGCATGCAGCCTTTTTTGCTTCCAAAGAAGAGTACAAGCGCTTTATGCCGGGTCGAATCATTGGCCGTACCATTGACGTAGACGGTGGACCGGCCTTGCGCATGGCCCTTCAAACTCGAGAGCAACACATCAAGCGCGATCGAGCGACATCCAATATTTGCACATCCCAAGTGCTCCTCGCCGTGATGGCCGGCATGTATGGGGTATACCATGGTCCAGACGGCCTAAAGCGCATTGCTACGGGGGTGCATCAGAAAGCCATGGGTTTGCACGCGGCGCTCAAAGCTTTGGGATATCGTCCGTTAAATAGCCACATTTTTGACACCCTGCACGTAGAAGCGGATTCTGCCTTAAAGGAGGCGGTTCGTCAGTCGACCGAAGCGGCTAAAATCAATGTCGGTTATTCCACAGAAGGCATTTTGATTTCCACCCACGAAGTCATGAATGCGGCCGATGCTCAAGCCCTTATCGATTGCTTAGCCGCAGCAAAATCGTTGGCTACGGTGCCATTTGCCCTTGGCGAGTCATCCATTCCGAAGGAGCTGGAGCGTGCAAGTGATTACATGACCCATCCGGTGTTTTCTTCCTACCGCTCAGAAACTGAAATGATGCGGTACATCAAGAAGTTAGAGCGTCGGGATATCGCCCTGAACCATAGTATGATTCCTTTGGGTTCATGCACCATGAAACTCAACGCTGCGGCAGAAATGCTCCCGCTTAGCTGGCCGGCGTTTGGCCAAATTCACCCCTTTGCACCGCTGGATCAAGCGGCAGGGTACTTGGAAGTCATTCAATGCCTAGAGCGGGATCTCGCGGTCGTGACGGGCTTTGATGCCACCACACTTCAGCCTAACTCAGGCGCCCAAGGAGAGTACAGCGGGTTGCTTGTCATCCGCGCATACCATCATAGCCGGGGAGATTTCCATCGTAAGACAGCGTTGATTCCTTCCTCGGCCCATGGCACCAATCCTGCTTCGGCCGTCATGGCTGGAATGGATGTTGTCGTCGTAGCCTGTGATGAAAAGGGCAACATCGATTTGAACGACCTCCGGGCTAAAGCCGAGCAATATTCGGACACTTTGAGCTCCTTAATGATCACCTATCCGTCTACCCATGGCGTATTTGAGGCCGGCGTAAAAGAAGCCACGGCCATCATTCATGCGCACGGCGGACAAGTATATATGGATGGAGCCAACATGAATGCTCAAGTAGGTTTGACGTCTCCTGGGAATATCGGTGCGGACGTTTGCCACTTGAACCTCCACAAGACCTTCGCGATTCCACACGGCGGGGGTGGTCCTGGCGTGGGTCCGATATGCGTGAAAGCCCATTTGGCGCCATTTCTTCCAAGCCATCCCGTCCATGCCACCAGTGGTGCCCAAGGCATTGGGCCTGTTTCAGCCGCTCCGTACGGTTCGGCCCTAGTGCTTCTCATCAGCTATGGCTATATCAAAATGCTCGGTGCCAAAGGTCTGATGGACAGCACCAAATTTGCCATATTGAATGCCAATTACATCAAGAGTCGTCTTGAAAAGGACTTTCCAGTGCTTTACTCTGGCGAAAACGGCCGGTGTGCCCACGAGATGATTTTGGATTGCCGACCATTCAAACGGGATGGTGGAATTGAAGTTACAGATATCGCCAAGCGATTGATGGATTTCGGCTACCATGCCCCGACCGTCTCATTCCCGGTCGCTGGTACGGTGATGGTAGAGCCTACCGAATCAGAGTCTTTGGCAGAATTAGATCGCTTCTGTGACGCCATGTTGGCGATCAAGTCCGAGATTGACCAAGTGATTTCTGGGGCCTTGCCACGAGAAAACAACCCCCTCAAGAATGCGCCACACACGTTGGCCTTGGTCGCAAATGACACATGGGAAATGCCGTATTCACGCCAAATGGCCGCCTTTCCGCTTCCAGAATTAATGGAAAACAAGTTTTGGCCTGCGGTTCGTCGCGTGGATGACGCTTATGGGGACAGAAACCTCGTTTGCACATGCGCTCCCATCGAAGCCTATTCTGCATAGGTTTTTTCGTCATTTCTATCGTAATATTGAAACTTCACAACAACAATCCATCTCAAGCATGAAAAAACTTACGCTTTTCGCCGCATCGCTTGCCATCTCCGTGGCTGCCTTCGGTCAGAATGTGGAGCGTACGGCTCCGAACGTTCGCATGAACGAAGATGCGCCAGTGCGTCACCTCAACCCCGCTCAAGTAGCGGCTTTCTATGGTGCTGAAACTCCAGTTTGGTCTCAGGACTTCGCCAATGGTATCCCTACCACTTGGCTCAACTACGGCACTGCCAACGGGGCAACCGATCCAGATGCGAAGTGGGAATATCGCGGAACAGCGACCACCCCAAGCAATACGGTTGGTTCACGCGGAGCCTACATGGCTGCTCAGACGCCTATTTCTTCGGCAACCGCATCCAATGGTTTTGTCGTGTTCGATTCCGACTTCTTGGACAACGCAGGGGTCGCAGGAAACTTCGGTAACGGTATCGCTGCGGCGCCTCACGTAGCCGAGTTGATCACCGACATGATTGACCTCTCTAGCTACGCGGTAGTTGATTTGATCTTCACGCAGTACTATCGTCGTTTTGCAGGCCCAGGAGGTTCTCAAGCAGTGCCTGCTACGTATGTAGATTTCTCTACAGACGGTGGCGCCACCTTCCCATATTCGGTAACCCTCAATAGCTCTGTGGCTGTGAATAGCTCTACTGCAGCAAATGATGCCGTAGTAGTTCAAGCAGGTAGCTATGTAGGTGGTCAAGATTCTGTGAAGGTTCGTTTCCGTTTCGATGGCGATTACTACTTCTGGATCATTGATGATATTTCTATCGTAAACACCCCTCCTAACCGTTTGGCATTTACTGACTGGCAAGGAGCTCCTGCGCAGGACATCATCTTTGGCCCTGGTGCGTCAGGTTCTTCCAAAATGGGTATCCAAACCCTCAAGCAGGCTCGTGGCGTAACGTTTGATTGTAACGCCATCAACTCTGGAACCAATGCTCAAACCAACGTGAAGCTTCAAATGAAGATTTATGACGGCAGCACCTTGGTTCAGACAATCAACTCAGCAACCGTCAGCACACTGGCTGCTGGTGATACCGCAAACTATAACCAATTGAATACGTACTCTACGGCTTGGACTCCAACGGCCAATGGTTCGTACAGTGTGGTTTATGGCTTGTTGTCTGACTCTATCTCCGTCTACTCAGACACTACATCCATGTTTGTGAACGACTCGTTGATGTCTATGGACTTCAACAGCTGGGACAACAGCATCGGTGCTTCTACCAACGCTACGCAGTGGGGTGACGGTGCACAAATGTGTAACCGCCATGATCTCGTTGACGACGAAATGTTGTTTGCAGCCAAGGTGTACTTGAGCTCTTTAACTCAGTCTGGTGCCATTCTTGAATTGTCTGTGTATGATTCTTCGGCCTTCTTGGGCAACAATGGCGGATGGGATGCCAACAAATTGGTAGCCTATGGTCAGAAAGTGATCAGCGCTGCGGATACCGCACTTGGCTTTGTTCGTTTTGACTTTACCGACCCAACCACCGGCCGTGGTGTGGATTTGGAGCAGTCTAAGGGTGCGTACTTCTACAACTTGACGATGTACAACAACCAAGGTGCTAACTACTTGGCTATCCGTAACGACCAAACTTGGGCGAAAGCGGGCGGTAGCGGTTACATGTACTTGGCTGCCTTGGGTAGCTGGTACTCAGGATACTCTGGTTCTTTGAGCTTCAACAACCTTTGGGTTCGTGGTATCCACTGCCCTGCAACTTCTGCGGCTGCTTGTATGGGCATTGGCGTGGATGAGCAGGCTATCGACCAAATCGTTATGTCTCCAAACCCTGCCTCTGAGTTCATCAATTTGGACTTCGGTTTGGCAGTAGGTGACTACAACGTTTCTGTCGTTGACTTGACTGGAAAAGTGATGAAGTCTGAGGTGGTTCGTGCAGATGCGAACGTATCTATCTTCATCGGTGACCTTAACGCGGGCATGTACATGGTGCGTGTTCAGAAAGGTGACGATGTCAAGACAATGAAGTTGTCTGTTCTTTAATTGACAGATAGCCTAAACGCGAAAGCGGCCCGGAAACGGGCCGCTTTTTTTTATTTCAAATTTTTTAGCAAAGCTGCACGACCAATGCGTGCGGAGATGTAATCCTTCTCCTTGGTCCAGCCCCGCGCTGGACTGTATTCTCGCCCGTAAAATATAATCTGAAGATGCAGCTTGTTCCATTTGTCTTTTGGAAAAAGTGCCTTTGCATCCTTTTCGGTTTGCTCCACGGATTTCCCATTGGTAAGTCCCCAGCGGTACATAAGGCGATGTATATGTGTGTCTACAGGGAAGGCAGGCACCCCAAACGCTTGACTCATGACGACGGAAGCGGTTTTGTGCCCAACAGAAGGCATGGCCTCCAAGGCTTCGAAGCTTGCAGGCACTTGGCCATCATGCAAGTCAATGATCATCTGCGAAAAGCGATGGATCCCTTTTGACTTCATCGGGGTCAATCCACAAGGGCGAATAATCTCTGCGATTTCCTCCACGCTAAGCGCGGCCATCTCGGCTGGGGTAGATGCCTTAGCAAAGAGGGTTGGAGTGACGATATTCACCCGGGCATCGGTGCACTGAGCGGACAGAACCACGGCCACCAACAAGGTGAAGGCATCCCAATGATCTAAGGGAATGGGCGTTTCAGGATATAAACGCTCCAATTCTTCAATGAGATACGCTGCTTTTTCTTTTTTGGTCATGGGAACAAAGGAAACGGCTATGTCGTTTAGATTGCAAAGAATTTCAACAACTTATTATTTTCATACGATGACACATTTACAGGTAGGGGATTTAGCCCCAGATTTTTCCGGACTCGATCAGCACGGCATAGATATTTCCATGGATGATTTTGTTGGCAAGCGCATTGTCCTCTATTTCTATCCAAAAGACGATACGCCTGGTTGCACCGCGGAGGCCTGTTCTTTCCGTGATGGCTATCAAGATTTGCTCGATGCCGGGTATGCCGTGGTAGGCGTTTCACCGGATCCTGTGAAAAAGCACGCCAAGTTTGTCGAGAAATATGACCTGCCGTTTTCCTTGATTGCCGATGAAAACCGAAGCGTCATTGATGCCTATGGGGTATGGGGCCGAAAGAAATTCATGGGTCGGGAGTATGACGGTGTGTACCGAGAGACCTTTGTAATTGGCACAGACGGCCGCATCGAACGCATTCTAGATAAGGTGGACACGAAGGATAGTGCAGGCCAAATTTTAAACGGATAAACTTTTCAACAGCGGGTCCTTGTGGCCTCCTTTTTACCCGTTTAGATACGTTTTTGGTCGGGTAGGCTGCGCGCTGTTCTGTACATTTGAAGTCATGGCACTTGCCATCGTCGTCCCAACGTTAAAGTCATAAAACACATCACCATGAGCTCGGATAAAGAAGCCAAATTGAAAGCCCTCAAACTCACCATGGATAAATTGGACAAAACCTATGGAAAAGGGGCTGTCATGCGCATGGGTGATGATGCCGTAGAAGAGGTGGAAGTCATTCCTTCGGGTTCACTTGGACTCGACGTAGCGCTGGGCATTGGAGGATTTCCTCGGGGCCGAGTGATTGAAATTTACGGACCAGAGTCTTCAGGTAAGACGACATTAACCCTTCATGCCATTGCTGAAGCTCAAAAAGCAGGAGGTATCGCCGCATTTATTGATGCGGAGCATGCCTTCGATCGCTTCTATGCCGAGAAACTCGGGGTCCAAACCGAAGATCTCATCATCAGCCAGCCAGACAATGGGGAGCAAGCGCTTGAAATAGCTGACAATCTAATCCGCTCCGGGGCGATCGACTTGATTGTAATTGACTCCGTCGCGGCATTGACGCCCAAAGCAGAAATTGAAGGCGACATGGGCGATAGTAAAGTGGGCCTTCATGCACGCCTGATGTCCCAAGCTCTGCGCAAACTGACTGGGACGATTTCTAAGACCCATTGTACCGTTATTTTCATCAACCAGTTGCGGGAGAAGATTGGGGTCATGTTCGGCAATCCGGAGACGACCACCGGCGGAAATGCCTTGAAATTCTATGCCTCTGTGCGATTGGATATTCGCCGCTCGACACAAATCAAAGACGGCGAACATGTCATTGGTAACCGAACCAAAGTCAAGGTGGTAAAGAACAAAGTGGCTCCTCCTTTCCGAGTGGCGGAATTTGATATTCTCTACGGTGAAGGGGTGTCTAAAATGGGCGAAATCATCGACCTCGGCACCCAATATGAAGTGATTCAAAAGAGCGGAAGCTGGTTTAGCTATGATGGCACCAAGTTGGGCCAAGGCCGTGAGGGCGTGAAGACCATCTTAAAGGACAATCCCGAACTCGCCGAAGAAATCGAACAGAAGATCATAGCCAAGCTACAAAATGGCTAAATTTCTTTTCATCAGCCTGGGCCTCTGGACCTTGCTGGCTTGCACGAATACCGGAGAGAATACTTCAGATCCGGCTGCGGCCATCACCGTGCAAGGCGATAGCCTCAATGCCTACATCGCAGACCATCCAAATGATGTGGATGCCCTCGCTTTGCGGGCTCGACGCTATATGGATGGAGCCAATCTGCCCTATGCCTTGGCCGACGCCCAAGCCATCCTGGAATTGGATTCATCGCACCATGATGGGTGGTTGATTTATGGTGAATGCAATTACCTGACGAACAATTCCCGAGAATCAAAGGATGCATGGATTCGATGCATCGATGAGCATCCGGAAGAAGTCGATTGCCGATTGAAGTTGGCAGAGCTCTACAGCGTGATTATGGACTACGACAAGAGCTTATCCTTAGTCAATAAAGTAATTGAGCTAAACCCGTCAGAGCCAATCGCGTATTTCATCAAGGGTCTGAACATCCGGGATGGAAAAGGGGATTCATCGATCGCCTTATCCTACATCCAAAAAGCCATCGATCTCAACCCAAATTATGAAGCGGCGCTGGATATGGCCGGTGTAATGACGGCTGCCCAAGGGAATCCTTTGGCCTTGAGCTATTATAACCGATTGATTGAATTGCAGCCTGAAAATGCCCGGACCTATTACAAAGTGGGTATGTTTTATCTCGGTGCGAGCAATTTTAATGGGGCGATTGAAGCCTTTACCAAATGCGTGCAATTAGATCCTACAGATGCGGAAGCCTTCTATAATTTGGGATACATCCACTTAGAACTCAATTTACTTTCTGAGGCCCGCAAGTATTTCACAGCATCCATCCAAGCCCGGGAAATAAACTACCGGGCATTTTATGGACGTGCCTTCACCTGGGAGCGCGGAGGAGATGCGGCGAATGCGGAGAAGGACTATCGTCAAGCCTTGACATTAAATCCACAGCACGGTCCGTCAAGGGAAGGGTTGAACCGTGTTTTAAAGCAGAAATAATGCGTTACCCTGCCTTGGCATGCTCATTGGCCATTCTATCTAGTTGCGCCTCTACTGAAACCCCTATGGAACCAAAAGCTCTTCAAAAACCACACGCCATGGAAATGCATGGCGATGTACGTCAGGACCCCTATTACTGGTTGAATGAGCGGGAAAACCCCGAAGTATTGGCCTACCTCGACGAGGAGAATGCCTTCCGCGAGCAAGGGATGTTGGGGTTGAAACCCCTGGAAGATGAACTCTTTGCAGAAATGACCGGGCGACTGAATCCAGACGAATCCTCGGTACCGGTTCAGATCGATGGATATTGGTATCAAACACGCTATGAAAAAGGGTCAGAATACCCTCGGTATTATCGCAAAGAAGGAGGTATGGAAGGCCCGGAGACCTGCATCTTGGATGTCAATCAACTAGCTGAAGGGCAGACCTTTTGCCAGGTTAGCGGCATTCACATGACCGCTGATCAACAGCGTATGGCCTATGGAGTTGATTTTGTGAGCCGACGTTTATACACCTTGCGATTTGTAGACCTTAACACCCAAACTACATGGGACTATGAAGTTCCCGGAACTTCCGGAGGATTTGCATGGGCGGCTGATGGAGAACATTTTTTCTATGCCACCAAGGACCCCGTGACGCTTCGGGTAGATAAAATTTGGCGTCAAAAACTGGGCAATACGGCCGAGCCAGAGCTTGTTTACCACGAGTTAGATGAGACGTTCTCATGCGGCGTATTTCGATCAAAGTCCAAGGCGTTCATCCATATTGCCACAGGGGCCACAGATGTGGATGAGCTTTGGTACCTCGATGCGAAGGAACCTCAAGGAACGTTCCAAGTTCTTCGTGCGAGAGAAAACGGGATTGAGTATTCAGCCAATCATTTTGGCGACTCATGGTTCATCCGGAGCAATCTAGGGGGTCGTAAAAACTATGCACTCTTCAAAGCCCCTTTAACGACCCCAGGGGATTGGGAAGTTTACATGGAGGCACGTCCTGATGTGCTTTTGGAAGGGGCCGAGTTCTTCAAAGATTATCTGGTGACTGAAGAGCGCAGCCAAGGGTTGGTGCAATTGATGATTCGCCCATGGGACGGATCCACGCCAAAGCCTATCGCTCAAGAGGAAGAAACGTATAGCTTGTATGCAGGGAATAATCCGACGGAGGATACCGAATGGATGCGCTATGGATATACCTCCTTGGTCACGCCAAGTTCCACTTTTGAATACAACATGCGAACGGGCGAGCGTCGTCTGCTCAAACAGCAGGAAATCATGGGCGGGTATGATGCAGATCGATTTGTCACCAAACGATTTTGGGCAACAGCCGCTGATGGAAGCCAAATCCCAATGTCCTGGGTTGGCCCCAAAGAGGCATTGAATAAGCCCGTTCCTACGCTGCTTTATGGGTATGGATCTTATGGAATTACCATTGATCCGTCCTTTTCTATTGCACGCTTAAGTCTGTTAGAACGAGGAATGGCTTTCGCTATAGCGCACATTCGGGGTGGGGAATACCTCGGCCGAGCATGGTACGAACAAGGCCGAATGGAATACAAGATGAATAGTTTCACGGATTTCATTGCCTGTGCAGACTACCTTAAGTCAGAAAACAAAGCCTCTGAGTTATATGCCATGGGCGGTTCCGCGGGTGGGCTACTGATGGGCACCGTGCTAAATATGCGTCCTGAACTCTGGCAAGGTGTAATTGCTGCTGTGCCTTTTGTGGACGTCGTCACCACCATGCTAGATGAAAGCATCCCGCTGACCACAGGCGAGTACAGTGAATGGGGGAATCCCAATGAGCCGGAAGCCTATTTCCGGATGAAATCCTATTCTCCCTATGATAATGTGGAGGCGAAGGCCTATCCTCCTTTGCTTATTACCACGGGGTTACACGATAGTCAAGTGCAGTATTGGGAGCCCGCAAAGTGGATTGCTCGCTTGCGTGAAATGCGGACAAATACGTCGCCGCTTTTCATGTACTGCAACATGGATACGGGCCATGGTGGGGCTTCGGGGCGCTATCAGGCCTATCGAGAGACCGCGATGGAATACTCTTTTTTCTTAGGATTGATCAACGGGAGCCTCTAAAGTCCCTCCGCTGGGTGAAGGACATCCCATACACGCTGGCTTGCCCCGCGATGCTGAGCGATAAATGCTTTTGCTTGGGCTTTTTCCTTGTTGAGAAGCGCAACATGATCCAATCGGTCACGAAGCCATTGGCCTAAATCTTGGGCCACGGCTTTTTCGGGCAGAAGATGTACGGGGGCATCCGGATGTGTGGCTTCCCAGTGACCTTTGACACGGGGCCCACAAACGACCGGGAGGCCATGGGCGAGTGCTTCTAATATGTTGTGCAATCCGGGCCCAAAAGCGCCTCCAACGAAGGCGAAGGTTCCACAGGCATAGAGTGCAGGCAAATCACCCATGGTATCCACAATCATTACCCGAGCTTCTTCAAGAGCTTCCGGGCTGTGACTCCCATACTTGGACCAACGAATATGCGGAACGGGAAGCTTCGATGCGAGTGCCTCTACACGGGACAGATCGTGCGGAGCCAGGATGACCTTAAGGACAGGGAATTGCATCAAAAGAGGGAGGACTAATGCCTCCTCGGCATGCCACGAACTACCCACGACCAACACGGGCCGAAAATCGGTGAAATTCCTGATCATATCGGGCGCAAACTGCTGTCCCACCTGATCAAAACGGCCGTCTCCCGACAGCAAACCATTTTCATAACGGTTTTCCGACCAAAGATTCAAGCTCTCCAAGGTTTGATGAAACACATATTTGGCCCCGGCCCACATCGGTCGCTCCAAGGGGTTCCAGGCCCATAACTTGGTGGCCCCAGGCTTAACCTGGGCAAAGGCTACGGAATATGGAATCTGCCGTGTGCGAAGTGCATCCGTCATCAAAGGCCAGAGATCGTACTTCATGAAGAGGGCTTGGCGAGGTTGGGTGGCCGCCAAAAATTTCTGAATCGCTTTTTGGCGGTCCAGGGGGATAAAGGCAAAATGCGCTACTTCTCGTTGGGCAATTTCACAGCCCGAGGTCGAGAAGAACGTGACAAGAACGCGCATCTTCGCTTTTTCGGCACGCGCAATCAATGGTTTTGCCATGAGATACTCCCCAAGGGAAGCAGCATGAATCCATAGGTCAAATGGTCCCTGAGGGAGGTCCTGCTGACGACGCATGGCGAGCATGGCTCGGGCCTTTTTATTCCCTTCGGCCGCGGCGCCTCGAAGGGCTCCAGCATAGAGCGCTCCTGGAATAGACTTCATCAGTAGTAATAGCGAATCGCTGATTTTTCTTGGAGCAAGGGCAAAATCCATGTACCTCGGAGGCCCCAAGCGTAATTCCATTGTGGCTCTTTTTGTATACCGCCAATCGAAAAATTATAGCCTCGAATTGGATGCATCCAGCCCTGAAAAGCCAGCAGACTGATTTGAAAATGCGGAGCGACTCGGCCCAAATGCAGAAAGCCAATTTCCTCAGCGACAAAGGCTCCCCGCTGCATCTCATCTAGTCCATAGGTATACGGGGTCGCGAGCATGGGAACCCCTCCAGAAGACATAAAAGCCATTTTATGCTGCATCATGCCCCCTTTGAATTTCCAATACCATGAGCTTTTCGCCGAACCCAAAGGGTTTAAAGCATAGCGCTGTCCAATGTGCGCGCCCATTTGCCAGCCACGCATTTCGACTCTAAGGCTGCTGTAGCTTCCGTCATTGCTTAATATTTCCCCTTCGGGAGTCAATAAGAAGCTCAAAACATTCCCGAGGTCCTTGACTTGACTCGTATATAAGGCGCCCCCTTCAAATCCAAAAAGATGCGATCCATTGATCCAAGTATACCCAGTTTGGATATCCAAGACATTGCCATAGCGCTGACGCCAATATCCCGTAGGCGCATAGGTTCCTAAGCCCACATGAAACATGCCTCCTTTTTGACTACTCAATTCCAAAGGAACTGGGGTACTTCGCCTTGGACGAGCCATGGCAGTCCCTTGGCCTGCGGCCGAAAAGGTCGTGCCCAGCAGTCCGCCGACTAGGAGAATGGATAAAATGCGCATGTTGCGAAGGTAGAACGCAGAATCCAAGCAAACATTGCCGTCGAAAAGGGGTATTTTTGTGACCATGTCTACTGCATTCACCCCTTCGTTGCCCTTGCCTATGGTCGATTTGGCGAGTCAGCATGCGCGCATTCAGACGGAATTGGATGCGGCTTTGTTGACGGCAGCCCATGCAGGTGCCTACATCCAGGGCCCAGAGGTCAAGGCCTTTGCCCAGGAGCTTTCGGACTACCTCGGGGGGGTGCATGTCATTCCCTGCGCTAATGGGACCGATGCGCTCCAGATTGCCCTGATGGCTTTGGATCTTATGCCGGGAGATGAGGTCATTACCGCCACCTTTACCTATGTGGCGACGGCCGAAGTGATCGCCTTACTCGGACTCATTCCTGTACTCGTGGATGTGGATCCCGCATTTTTCGCATTGGATTTACGCCAAGTGGAAGCAGCCATCACGCCAAAAACCAAAGCCATTGTTCCCGTGCACTTGTACGGTCAAGGGGCAGATATGGAAGGATTAATGGCCATAGCCAACCAGCGCGGCATCGCGGTGGTAGAGGATACGGCCCAAGCCATCGGGGCGCACTACCGTTTTTCCCAAGGCACAGCAATGCGTTTAGGGACAATTGGTACGATTGGTTGCACCAGTTTCTTCCCATCCAAAAACTTGGGATGCATGGGAGATGGCGGTGCCTTGATGACTCGAGATGCTGACTTGGCCGAGCGTGTGCGTATGATTGCTAACCACGGCCAAAAAGTGAAGTACCGCCACGACGTGATTGGCTGCAACAGCCGTTTGGATACGCTGCAAGCGGCCGTTTTGCGCGTCAAATTGCGTCATTTGGAGACGTATTCCAATGCACGCCAAACAGCAGCAGATCGCTACGACGCGGGCTTGGACCAGCTGGAAGGGCTGGTGATTCCCGCACGCAATCCCGCTTCCACCCATGTCTTCCACCAGTACACGTTGCAGGTGAAAAATGGACAACGCGATGCGCTCAAGGCCCACCTCGAAGCGGCGGGCATTCCCTCCATGATCTACTATCCCTGGCCTTTGCATGAACAACCGGCATTTGCCAGTGACCGCTACCCACAGGGCGCTTTCCCTGTGGCTGAACAACTTTGTCATGAGGTGCTGAGTTTGCCCATGCACACGGAGTTGACAGAGGACATACAGGACTATATCATTCACGCGATTCAAAGATTTTTTACATCATGAAAGTCACAGTAATTGGAACCGGCTACGTGGGCCTTGTTACAGGCGCCTGCCTTTC
>Ga0209652_1000061_pt1 | contig 85192 bp, 85 predicted proteins | sample SaaInl74LU_5_DNA_FD_184641 | JGI IMG/M metagenome (GOLD analysis project Ga0209652, IMG submission 184641) | Marine microbial communities from expanding oxygen minimum zones in the Saanich Inlet - ESP_74LU_5_DNA (SPAdes) (version 2) | ecosystem: Environmental > Aquatic > Marine > Intertidal zone...
CTCAGTGGTGATGGCGCAGTTTGCCCGTAGCGCTCACGCACTCAAACGCCATAATCACAAAGAATAGGCGCCATGAAAAAAAACCATATGAAATAACTCTTTTGTTGGGGACTCGGTGAAGCCTCGTTTGCTAAACTCCGCGCGAGCTAAAAGGAGTCCTTCATGGAAATCGATCCGTTTGTACTCTCGCGCATCCAGTTTGCCGCGAATATCACATTTCACATTCTGTTCCCAACTATCACCATAGGTCTTGGGTGGTTTCTGCTCTTCTTCCGTGTTCGCTTCACTCAAACCGGTAACATCTACTGGGAGCACGCCTACAACTTTTGGGTAAAGGTGTACGCGCTCACCTTTGCGCTCGGAGTCGTCTCTGGGATAACAATGAGCTTTCAGTTTGGCACGAATTGGCCCGGTTTTATGGAGCGGGCGGGAAACATTGCGGGGCCCCTACTCGGCTACGAAGTGCTTACAGCTTTTTTTCTAGAGGCCTCTTTTCTCGGGATTATGCTGTTCGGTAAGCAGCGGGTTTCCAATCGCACTCACCTGCTCGCGACCTTTCTAGTGGCCTTCGGCACCTCTCTTTCGGCATTCTGGATTCTAGCGCTCAACTCATGGATGCACACTCCTGCAGGTTATGTGATCCGCGAGGGGCAGTTTTTTGCCGAGAGCTGGTCGGCGATCATTTTCAACCCGTCCTTTCCGTACCGCTTCACCCACATGATGCTGGCGAGCTTGCTGACATCGGCGTTTTTAGTGGCAGGCATCAGTGCCTGGCGGATGCTTCAGGGCGTAGATGGCCCTGCGACCAAGATGGTCCTCAAAGCCAGTATTTTTACAGCGGCCGTCATCATACCGCTGCAGATCCTAGCGGGGGACCTACACGGGCTTAACACGCTCCAACATCAGCCAGCCAAAGTTGCGGCGATGGAGGCGGTTTGGGATACCGAAAAAGGCGCAGGCTTTACGCTCTTTGGCCTGCCCGACCAAGAGGCACGAGAGACTCATTTTGCGGTGAAGATCCCTTACGCCGCGAGTCTTATTCTGACTCACGAGCTTGACGGCGAGGTGAAAGGTCTCAACGATTTTGATGCCCACCCCCCAGTAGCACCGGTGTTCTGGTCTTTCCGCGTGATGACCGGTGTGGGCACCCTCATGCTGCTAGTCTCATGGTGGGCGGCATGGCAGTTGTTCCGCCGAGGCACGCTGACTAAGTACGCCTTACAAGCGGTGTCCCTGATGACATTTTCAGGCTGGGTTGCCAGCGTTGCTGGATGGTATGTGACCGAAATTGGTCGTCAGCCTTGGATCGTACAAGGCTTGGTGTCGACTGCCGATGTAGTGGCACAGCACCCTACAGCCACTCTTTCGGGAACCCTGTTTGGCTATGTAGGCCTCTACATCGCGTTGATGATTGCTTACATGAAAGCATTGCGCATTATGGCTGTGAAGCCCGCTAAATCTCTAGAGCAGGATTCCAATCCGGTGGGCACACCATTAATGGGGGCGCCAACATGAATGAGGCGCTACCACTCTTTTTTGTCTCAGCGATGGGCCTATCACTGCTTTTGTACGTGATTCTTGATGGTTTCGATCTCGGCGTGGGGTTGTTGTTGCCCTTTGCTTCGGCTGCCGAGAAAGATGTGATGATCGCCTCCATTGGGCCGTTTTGGGACGCCAACGAAACCTGGATAGTCATGGGGGTTGGCGTGCTGCTAATCGCTTTCCCCCAAGCCCACGGTATTATTCTCACCGCACTCTACATTCCTGTGACTATCATGTTGGTCGGGCTAATCCTGCGTGGAGCCGCTTTTGATTTCCGAGTGAAGTCCGCAGACCATCGTCAGCCCATGTGGAACAAGCTTTTTACCCTTGGCTCGCTGATGGCATCGATGGCTCAGGGCTGGATGCTAGGTGCCTACATAACGGGCTTAACCGGAGATGCTATGAGCGTCGCCTTTTCCGCTCTCATTTCGCTAACGCTGCCCGCGCTCTACGTCATGCTGGGTGGCGCATGGCTACTGATCAAGACCGAAGGCGAGCTATTTGATAAGGCGGCCCGCTGGTGTCGGCTGGCGCTGCCACCGATGACCGTTGCACTTCTCCTCGTATCGATTGCCACGCCCCTGGTAAGCCAAGAGATTGCCGACCGTTGGTTCAAACTGCCTGATGCAATAGGACTACTGCCGATCCCCATGAGTTGCGGCCTCGCCATTCTCGGAATGGCGTGGATGCTGCGCCGACCGGAGGTTCTTCGCGCAGGATACGGCTGGTTTATCTTTGTGGCCTTGATGATTATTTGTCTGATGGCAGCGATAGGCCTCGCGTACAGCATTTACCCCGACATCGTGATCGGTCGCTTAACGCTTTGGGAGGCGGCGGCAGCCACGGAGTCGTTGCAATTTATTTTCTGGGGGACGGTGGTCACGCTCCCTGTCATTCTGGGCTATACCCTCTACGTGCACCGCGTGTTTGCTGGTAAGGCCACTCCACTGTCCTACGACTGAGATTGACCAGAAACATACCAGTACGCCTTCGACGCGAAGGCGTACTGTGTCCGCAGTTTTACCGTGCACAGAAGGTCCCTAAGCGAGTAATCTAGACCCTTGGAACGCTACTGCTGGGGCAGCGACCACAATACGCCGACTAAAGGGCCTCCCAGCGCCCGGACTATGGGACTTTCGTGAAAATTCCTAAACGCCTGCAGCCACTCATGGAAGATGGCTTGATCAGCGAGGTCATTTGCCCACTCATGAGTGGCAAAGAAGCAGATGTATTTGTCGTTAGATGCGGCAGTGAGCTGCGCTGCGCAAAGATCTACAAAGACTCCATCAAACGCAGCTTTAAAAAAGCGGCGCAATACACAGAAGGACGAAAAGTCCGCAACAGCCGCCGCGCCCGTGCCATGGAAAAAGGGTCACGCTTTGGCCGGCAGCAGCAAGAAGAAACCTGGCAAAATGCCGAGGTCGACGCCCTTTATCGTGTGAGTAATGCAGGCGTTCGCGTGCCGACACCCTATGGCTGCACCGAAGGTGTACTGCTGATGGAGTTAATTACCGATGATGCAGGTGATGTCGCGCCACGCTTAAACGATGTCAGCATGTCAGCGGAGCAAGCTCGCGACGACCACGCGCTGATGATGCATTACGTGATGCGGATGCTCTGTGTGGGTATCGTTCACGGCGACCTTTCAGAATTTAACGTCTTAGTGAATAACGACGGTCCCGTGATTATTGACTTGCCGCAAGCTGTCGATGCGGCTTCGAATAACAATGCTCGCGCAATGTTTGAGCGCGATGTGCGCAATATGACCGAGTATTACGGACAATACGCCCCAGAGCTTTTAGACACCCGCTATGCGTTAGAAATGTGGGCGCTCTTCGAAGAAGGCGACTTGCATGAGAACTATGAGCTCACAGGATACGCCGAGCTCGATACTCACGAAGCCGATCTCGACTCAGTGATCAAGGAAATACAAGCCGCTTTAGAGGAAGAAGAAGAGCGTATAGAGCGGCTTAAGCTGGCCGACGAAGAATGAAAAATAAATCCGCAGATACCCTCGCCTGGCGAGTTACTATTTAGGCGCAGCATCCACCGACAAAACGAGCTCGCCAAGCTCATTCGCAACACCGTTGGGCACCAAAAACGTCAGGGAATAATGGACTATTTTCCAGTCGCCCTCGTCGTCCTGCTTCACCACACCCGTGCCACGGCAGTAGCCATATTTCTGGTTATAAAGAACCTCATCAAACCAATAAATACCCTCTTCGCCCGAAAGATTGCGTTCGACAACCTCGTAGCGCCACCCCTGACCCGAATCAAAAATGGGTTTTGCATAGGCCTTGAATTCTTCTATCGACCAGCGCTCAGTGCGGTCAGTCCCGAGAAACACAGCATCGGGCGCGAAGCGGTCAAAGTAACTGGTAAAAAGTGCCCCAGCGGCATCCGCATGAAGTCCATCAACGACCCGATTGATCATCTCCTCGGGTTGTTCATGGTGATGTTCTTCAGCATATGCGGAACTAGCGGCAAACAGTAAGGCCGACAGGAGTAGGCAACACCAAGAAAATTGAGTCACGAGATAGCTCCCTCGAATGAGTGTTCGATAATAAACAGGCATCTCCACAAAAAGCTGCACGACGCTTATTTAGGCCCGCGCATACAGAATCATCTGCGTACAGCGAAACAGCGCAATGGTTTTCCCAGTCTGCTGATGAACCACCTGAGCGTCCCACACTTGCGTTGTTCTCCCTTTATGAACAGCTCTTGCGGTACATGTGATTGTTCCGTCTCGGGCCGTTCCTAAATGGTTTGATTTTAACTCCACGGTCGTAAAGCTCTCTGCGCCCACAGGCAGATTGGAGAGGCAGCCGTGGCCACAGGCAGAATCGGCAAGCGAAATCACGGCTGCTGCATGAAGAAACCCATTAGGCGCCATATGTTTAGCACCTAATTCAATTTCAGCATCGACCTCACCATCGGCCAACCGGGTCACTACAACGCCCATAAACCCGGGCAACAGATCGGCAGACCTTGCATTAAAGCTTTCTGGGGTATTCACAACAGACTCCTTTTCTGACAACGATGACTCCCTAGGAGTCAGACCTAGATCAGCGGTTATAGAGCTCTGAAGCCACTGGGGAGAGAAACCGCTCGGCGGCGGAAGTGTAGCTCAGATCTTCAGAAATGACGCCCAGCAATTTTACACTCGCACACTCGAAGGTCATATCAGCACCATCTAACAGCGCACTGTCCGCTAACGGTTTAGCCGCCTCATACCGCTTCCAGTCAACAGCACCTTCAGGACACGCAGTGATTCCAACTGACAGTACACCTTGGGCGGCTAGATCATTGATGAGACCGGCCCACCGCTGCGCTTCGGGTGCGGTTCCGACCCCAAACAGTTCCAGAAGCAATGCATCGGGTGGCGATGCGAGTAGCATTCTTTGCAATGGGTCGAATTGCGTACCGGGCGTCACGCGTAAATTGACGACGTTACCCTCGAAGTTCTTAAAGGGATGAGCATCTCGGCTATCTTGTCGCGATGCCTGCCAACTCGCCAATAGTGCCTCGTGACCCATGTGTGGTGCACGCACGTCAATCTCGGGGCTTGCCCAACTCCTGAAGCCACGCATTGACACTGTCGAATGTTTCGTCGCTCGAATACCTCGCATCAGCAAATCGCCAAAGCCAACCACGGTATCCCCCGAAAGATCCCCGTAGCGACCTGCCGCAGCATCAAGTGCCACCTTGAGATTAGCTGCTGCGTCAGACCCAACGGCAACGGCAGGAATCTGCGCACCGGTAATGAGGACGGGGCCTTTCCGTCGGGGTGCTTGTAACGCCAAGGCCGAAGCAGTGTAGGCCAGGGTATCGGTGCCATGAAGTACAACGACTCCCCCACAGCATTCCAACAACCTGTCAATGTGCTCGGAAAGTGCTAACCAATGCGTGGGAGAAACGTCACAGGAATCGAGTAACGGCAAGCACTCTCCGTCAGCCTGCCAGTGCTCCACAACGACTTCGAAGCCTCGTTCTCGACCAATATTCTCTGTAAGCGCCATGAGCTCCGATCCGCATTGAGGTGCGTATAACCCCTCAGAGTGCGGATCAGCTGTGGCGGCAATGGTGCCCCCCGTTACAATAACCCCAAGCTTCATGGCCTTCGATACTCTTTAATCATACTCACATACTCTTATCGTTAATGAGAACGCGCAATGCAGGAAAGCGAAATTAGCCGAATTATTGAAATGGCCTGGGAAGACCGCACGCCCTTTGAAGTTATAGAGGCGACCTATGGGCTGAGTGAGGCTCAGGTTATTGCACTCATGCGCACTAACATGAAGCCCTCCTCATTTCGCATGTGGCGCAAACGCGTCTCGGGGCGAAAAACCAAACACCGTAGCTTAAGAGGCTACGGTGTCGGCCGGTTTCGCTGCGCTACGCAAAAGATGCGTTAGCGCTATCGCCCTTGACAGTTAGGCTCACCAACCCCAATCACTGACGGAGCTATTTGCAGCGATCCATGTGAACACGACGTAAGCTGCAACGTTCTGATCCATATTGCTTGGGTCGATTTTATCCAATGTATCATCAGGCGTATGGTGGAGATCAAAATAGTCATCACCATCCTGTAAAAATCGAAACGCGGGCATTCCCTCTTGAATCATAGGGGTTAGATCAGGGCCGGCACTTGCGACGTCACGCGCTCCCGGAGCAATGCCTAACGGCTCCACAAGCTCGGCGATGAGGTCGACTACTGGCAATGCTTCCTGGCCCACACGCGAGGTAATCTGCCAGATTTTGCCCGCGCCAAAGTCACTCTCTGTAGCTGCAACATGATTTTTCAGCGTGTCCTTGTGACGGCGCACATAGTCATATCCGCCGAGTAGCCCGACTTCCTCCGCACCCCAGAAAATCACGCGAATAGTTCGCTTGGGTCGCTTCCCAGAGGCTTTGATAAGCCGCGCTGCTTCAAGGGTAATAGCAACGCCCGCGCCATCATCAATTGCCCCGGTAGCTAGGTCCCAAGCGTCTAAGTGTCCGCCGATCACTACGATCTGCTCGGGGAACTCACTGCCAGTAATCTCACCGATAACGTTGCCACTGGGTACTTTCCCCGTGAACCTTGGGGTCAGGGTCATTGTGACCACGACCGGCCGTTGTCTTTTCGCAATGCGTTCTATTTGATCGGCATCGGGGTTGGATATTGCCGCTGCAGGAATCTTGGGGTGCTCTGCGTCGTAACGCATACTGCCGGTGTGTGGCATTCGATGACTGTCGGTTCCAATCGATCGAATAAGCAAGCCGACCGCGCCCTTGCTAGCAGCAATGCTCGCACCCGTTCGGCGTAACGCACCGAAATAACCGTAGTGAGAACCATCTTGTGTGGCACGCATTGCATGACCTACGTACGCTATTTTGCCGTTCAAACTGCCCGCTGGCGCGCGTTTCAGTGACGCTAGACTGTTAAACACAGCGACTTCAGCAGTTAAACCATCGGCCTTTGTCGCAACTGAGCCACCCAGCGCCGTTAACGCCAGGGGTTGCGGGAAGGGCTCGACGATTGCGCCCTCTTCCACGCCGCGCTCCCACCCATCGATAGAGAAAGGCTCCACGCGAACATGTTCAAATCCCAGACTGGTTAGCTTTTCAACCGCCCAATCCCGCGCCCGCGCCTCACCTGCTGTACCTGCGAGTCTCGGGCCCACTTCCGTTGTGAGTGCCTCGACCCACTCAAATGCTCTAGATCCGCCCATCGCCTGATCGCGCAATGCAACGGCTTCACGCACCGTCCCGGCTGGCACAAGGTCCGTTAACGGATCGATATCACCGCCTTGCGCTGATGACGCACAGCTCGCGCCGAGGGCGCAGCCGATGATACTCGCTCGCGCGATCGAATAGAGGTACTTCATAGTGACACTTCCTGTGCTACATTTCAGGGATAGGTGAGAGGCGCAGTTTAGATAATCTACGCTGACAGGTCACGCGTCTATGACGCGGATCTTAAGGTCGAATTACGACAGAAGTCGGGTCATTACCGCTCACGTAAATACAACTGTGCGTGTAGGTGGGTACAAGTAGCAGATCGTAGCTAATAAGTGCAAAAGGGATTGAGTGATGACACGCCATGAATAGCCATACAATTAATAGTCATGCAACGAATACCCATGCAATGAATAGCAGTGCCATAAAGAGAATCGCTCTAGGTTTAGTGACAGTACTGGGGATGGCACTGACGATGGCATCGGCGACGGCATCGGCGCAGGCGACGACGAGCGAGTCCCGTGTGACTGTCTTGGGCTACGGTGAGGAGAAAGTCAGCGCTGACCGTGCGGCGCTGTCCCTCACAATCACTCAAAACGGCGCTAACGTTACCAACATTGAGCAACAGATTAGCCGCCAAGTCAGCGATGTGATTAACGCCCTTACCGCACTGAACATTGGCATGCAGGATATCGACTCCACAGGCATTCAAATAAGTCCCAGAAGCCGCTACGACCAGGTAAGCAAGCGCTCCGTCGACGATGGATTCCATGCTCAGCGACAAATCGACGTGACGCTCAAAGACTTATCTCAGCTCGGTGCCGTGATCCAGCATGTTACAGCGCTCGGTGTGAATCGTGTGGCTCAACCTCGGCTGTACAGCTCCGAGCATGAGGAGGCCTACCTAAAAGCCCTCAGGACAGCCGTTGCACAGGCAAAAAGTAGAGCAGCGGTGATCGCTGATGCGTCAGGTACCGAGTTAGGCGGCATTTATCAGATCAATGTGGCGGGTAAGAACCCTCCCCTGCCTGTTGGTAATGCCCGCGTAGCGATGGCCGCTGACATTGAGAGCAATAATTTCAACCCAGGTGAGCTAACGGTGCGTGCAACCGTTACGGCCACCTTTAACCTAATAGCCCGATAATAATCTAATAGGCCGATAAGCGTCGGAAGGCCTTGGAAATCGACGCTTACGCCTCTATTATAGAGAGTGACCATGGTCAATTACTGCGTGTTTTGTCAGGCAAGTAACAGGAGAAAAAAATGAGCAATAAACCAGTATTTACTTCCGCTGATGCCAGCTTTGGCGCGAGCGGCATTGTCAGCACTAACAAAGTATTAAAGAATACGTACATGCTGCTGGGTATGACCCTGGCATTTAGTGCTGCAACCGCGGGCGTTGCTATGGCAATGAACCTGTCGCACACCGTTGCCCTAGTACTGATGCTCGTCGGTTTTGGATTGTTATTTGTGGTTAATCGTATGGCCGATAGCGCCAAAGGCTTACCCGCTATCTTTGCCTTTACGGGCGTTATGGGTGCATCTTTAGGGCCAACCCTTAACTTCTACCTTTCACTACCCGGTGGGCCCTCGCTCATTATGCAGGCCTTAGGCGGCACCGCTATCGTGTTTTTTGGACTTTCCGCCTATGCGCTGACTACCCGTAAAGACTTCTCCTATATGGGAGGATTCCTGATGGTAGGTCTCATCGTTGCGTTGGTTGCAGGTATTGCTAATATCTTTTTAGGCATTCCCGCGCTGTCGCTGACTATTTCTGCCGCTATTGTCATGGTGATGTCAGGCCTGATTTTGTTCGATACGAGTCGAATTATTCACGGCGGTGAAACAAACTACATCAGAGCGACCGTGTCACTTTATCTCAACATCTATAATTTATTCCTTCACCTTCTGCACTTGTTAACCGCCCTCACTGGCGGCGATGACTGATCGCTAGTCGATCTTAAAGACCCCGGTGTTGCCGGGGTTTTTTATTTCCAGTGACGCAGCTTACTTACACCATTGTCGTTAGATCAGGTCCGGACGCGGGCACCTGCCATCAGCGCAGCATTGACTTCATAAAAGCACTGCTGGATCACGGCCATCGGCTTCAGCGGGTGTTCTTCTACTCTGACGGTGCGCGTGTGGCCCTTCCATGGGAGCCCGATGTACTCACTGCATGGCAGTCAATCGCCACCTCCGATGAGAGCGGAGAGCTAATTTTGTGCAGCGCGTCTGCAGAACGCTACGGCGTGGAAGTGCCGCCCGATGGCTTCGTAATCGCGGGCTTAGGCTCGCTCATGGAGGCCGGTCTGGATTCAGATCGCGTTCTAACCTTTGCCTGAAGCGAACACTTGGCTTGTCTTGATTAGCTCGGCGCCCTACGGAAGCTCGCGCGCGAGCGCCGGTATAGACGCCATCCTTGCCTGTGGTGCGTTTGGTCAATCGGTATCCGTCGTACTAAAGGGCTCAGGGCGTGAGCTATTGCGGGCCTCACAGGTCCCCCCCGAAGGGCATCGAAACTTATATAAACAACTGACCTCACTTCCCCTTTATGATGTCGAGAGAATATACGTCGTTGCTGAAGACAACGAGCATCCAACACACCTACCTACGACAACGATTGAAGATCTCGCTGTTACCACTATTGATACCCATCAATTTGGCGACATGATCAAATCAACGCGACACGTGCTGACTTTTTAATGACGATTCACACGCTACAAAATCCCTCTCGACTCGATGAATGCTTAGCCGTTATTGGGGAGGACGATTATCTGATTTTTATCGATAACGCGGTTTATCTCCTCTCTGATGATCGAGCGCAGCACCCCACCCTACGTTGTCAGGCCGGTGCGCTACATGCTGACCTTGAACGCGCAGGGCTTCTTGAAACGCCCGACTTAATCGTTGAAAGCGTGTCCTATGATCAGTGGATTAAACTGACTGAAGTACATGCGACATCGGTATTGTGGGATTAGTCGCTTGACGAAAGAACTCGACGACCTCTGCGACGATAAAGGATTCCTGCGCGACTGGCAGATCTGGGACATGGAGATTGCTAAGCAGTTTGCAGCCGATGAAGACCTAGCGCTTAGTGACGCGCATTGGGAGATTATTTATCTTCTACGAGACTATTATGAATGTTATGACGCCTCTCCTGCCAATAGAGCGTTAGTCAATTTTGTTAAAAAACGGTTGGGTGCAGACAAAGGTCGTTCGATGTATCTAATGACACTGTTTCCAGTCAGTCCCGCACGCCGAGGTAGCCGGATAGCAGGCTTACCTAAACCCAAAAACTGCCTGTAAACCGGATTCCTGATGCCGCTATCAAACGTACAGCCTGATAATTACGACGCAATACTCAGCACAAAAATAGCATCGGTTCTTGAGAATTTTCGCGCGCTTAATGCACCAAAACCTGAGATTTTCCCGTCGCCTTCGCAGGGCTTTAGACTACGCGCTGAGTTTCGCTTATGGCATGAAGGCGACGATCTAAACTACGTAATGTTTCGCAGTGACGACCGGAAAACACCCGTAGTCATCAATGACTTTCCGATAGCATGCAATGCGATCAGAACGTTAATGCCCACTCTATTAGATAGATTGAAGGCATCACACGTTCTGCGTCACAAAATTTTCCAGATTGAATTTCTTTCCACGCTGTCAGGCGACATGTTGGTGACGTTAATCTATCACCGAGCACTTGGCGATGACTGGCACAGCGAGGCAGCGCAACTTGCTACAGCACTGGATGTGCAGCTTATTGGCCGAAGTCGCAAGCAAAAACGCGTCATTGGCCGTGACTGGGTTGATGAGTGCTTAACGATTGATGGGCGTGAATATCATTACCGGCAACCCGAGCAGGCGTTCACGCAGCCCAACGGGCATGTTAATCAGCATATGATTGGCTGGGCCCTCAAATATGCTCGGCCGCTTGGTGGCGATCTCTTGGAACTGTACTGCGGCATCGGCAACTTCACGCTGCCTTTGGCGCAAGCGTTTAACACTGTCATAGCAACCGAACTTTCCAAAGTCGCGACTGCTGCCGCCGAATTCAATCGACAAACCAATAAAATCAGTAACGTTGAGTTTGCCCGCTTGTCCGCCGAAGACATGAGCAGCGCATTGGCCGGCGACCGACCTTTTCGACGACTAGCTCATCTGAAGCACGCGCTTGCGGATTACTCTTTGAACACTCTGCTTGTGGATCCGCCCCGCGCAGGACTCGATGAAAAAACCCTCAGTCTCGCCGCACAGTTTGACAACATTATCTATATTTCCTGCAATCCCAGCACACTCATCACCAATCTCGGTACCCTCAAGCACACGCACAGCATAGAAAAGCTGGCATTCTTTGACCAGTTTCCTTACACCCATCACCTCGAATGTGGCGTCATTTTACGGAGGAGAAATGAATCGACAACTGATTGACAGCGGCACTCTTGAAGCGTGGCTCACCGCACACCCACAATGGTCTTTAAAGGGACAGAGTCTTTATAAACAACGTAAGTTTGCCAATTTTAGTGCTGCGTGGGGCTTTATGAACCGGGTAGCTCTTCTTGCGGAACAGATAAACCATCATCCTGATTGGTGTAACAGCTATAGCCGAGTGGAAATCACGCTGACCACGCACGATGCGGGTGGAATTACGTCTCTGGATTTACAGCTTGCAGAGGCTATCGATACTTTCTAAGACGTTGCTAGTTGTTAATAAACGCAACAATCGCATCGAGAACGCCAGATTCATCGAGCATCGGCGCGTGACCCACACCCGGCACGTTTACCCGCTGCATGTCAGGGTGCCGCCGCTGCATCTCTTCAACGCAGTCCATATCGAGTAAATCGCTGAGCTCACCACGAACGAGTAGAAGCGGCTTCGACGCTAAATTATCAAATAGTGACCAGAGCACTGCGGGCGCTGTCGCGGCGTCGCTATTCTTCATTGGGTCGGAGATATGCATGTCGTAATCTAGGATCACGCGGCCACCCTTCTCGGTGCAAATCTGCTCAGCGAACTGTCGCCATTCGTCATCAGAATAATCGGGAAAAGCGACGCCGTTGACCGTTTTAGTGTGGGCGACAGCGCCCTGCCAATCGGGGAACTCACTCGCCATACCGACGTACTTTTTAATCCGATCTAAACCTTCAGTGGCGAGTTCGGGACCAATGTCGTTAATCACAACGTGCGTGAACAGTGTCGGCGCGATGGCATTCATACCCATAGCCATCAATCCGCCCATCGATGTTCCTATGGCTGCACAAGACTGAATGCCCAGCTCAGCGAGCAACTCGAACATGTCGCCAATATAGGTCTCTGGCGTGTAACGCTCGCTTTGTGGATCGTAATCTGAACGCCCTCGTCCGCGCTGCTCCGCCACGATTACGCGATGTGTTTTGGCAAGCGTCGGTGCTATGCGAGAAAAGTCACGGCTATTGCGCGACAGGCCATGCATGCACAGTACGACTGGCGCGTTAGCTGAGGGCCCACGATAGTCGCGCGCGTAGAGGGTCAAACCATCCTTTACCTGATAAAAGTAATCTTCAAAGCAAGCCATGGTATGTGTCCTTGAATCCTGCGGGGAGGTCTCATAAGTGCAGTTAACGACGATGCCTAGGGCGATGGACCCGCGTGTGCTAAGCCTGATAGCGCCGGGTCAACTCTGCATAGACGTCGTCCGGAAAACCTTCTGTCGTGCTATCAAGACTATCGATGATCTCCGACAGATGCTCGTTATCTTCACGGCCCTGCCAAATCTTTACGTACTCGCCGGTCTTGTACCCGTGATCTTGCCGGAAAAAATTGAGCACGTTCTTACCGACGTAGTGTCGGTAAAGATCGTCAAAGTTGAGTTCACAGGCAAGCATGAGCTGGGCAAACAAAGGGACAGAGAAATTCCGATGCTGCAAACAGTGCAGCGCCAGTGCCTCAGTCGCTTGATGGATGTCAGCTGTTTCCGGCTCGGTGTGATAAAGATCCAATTCGATTTGTCGGGCCAATTCTGGGATGTCGCAACTGGGTGTAAACATGGCGGACATGCCAAAATGCCAAATATCAATAACTTCGAGCCGAACTTGCTCCATATCTGCCGTCTGTTTTTTCCACCACTTGTACCCAACGTGATCCATAAGCTCGCCACACTCGATCCATGCGGCTCGGTACCACTCAAAGTTCTGTGCTATCCAATCTTCATGCACTCGGGCGTTCATTCGGTGCTGCATAGACAGCATATTTTCAATTGCGGCTCGCATGATATGTTTGGCGCTCCCTAGCAAAATAATGGCATTAGGTAGTCGGTGCACTCCGGCGCTATGTATCAGTCAGAGCGCGGGCATCGACGCCGGATACAGTGCCATAGATTTGAACCAAACTCACCGCTTACTGACTAAATGAATAATAAAAATTTCACGAATTGGTTATTATGGCCGTCCGCTTCAACACTCAAATGTCAGACAACGGACCTTAGCAATGAATCGAGACGACATCATCGCCATGCTCAATGAGCAGAAACCCGCTTTCTTGAGTTTTCTCGGGGGAAATATCGTCGATGTCGACATCGAGAAGCAAACCTGTGTGTTCGAATTTTGCGTCCCCCTCGATTACTGCCACAGCGGCAATGTCGTTCAGGGCGGCTTTGTTACCGCGATGCTCGATGCCGCCATGGCCCATGCGGTTTTCGGTCTCGACCCCACTATTACGCGCCTTTCCAGTCTTGAAATCAGCACTCGGTATGAAGATGCAACGCGCGGAGAGCACGTCCTAACGGTTACGGGACGTATACGTAAAATGACCCGATCAATTGCCTTTTTGGATGCTGAGATTCACAACGCTGAGGGCAATTTGACGGCCACCGCACATTCCGTAGCGAAAATTAGCCGCTAGTGCTTTGCCTATACCGAAGCGCTGGACAGTTTTTTATAATTTCTGAAATCTTCTCTCCCCAACCGGCGGCGACATTATGTCTGACCAAGCGATCAACCTCTCACCCATTTTAGATACCTTCGCCACCGATGGGATTTCAATGTCCGAGTTAGTAAAGGTTGGAAGCGAACTTGCAGAGCTCATGCTGGAGAGCATGAGTGATCTGCGTGAGCACTTGCAGACTATTGAGCCCGGACGATACACCGTCGGACAGGTGCGCAATGGCCAGGAAGTTTATTCCGTAAAGGTCGCGGCTCTCGATGCGGACCTCCCCACAGCTATGCGAGGCATGCGCGTAACCAACACACAAATGGATGCCCTCCAGAGCTTTGTGCTTTTTGCCGACCAGCCAGACGGCACGATGATGCCAATCGATTTCGATATCATCGACTAAAATACAGACCATGCGATCACACTCTACAATTGCGAACGCATAGCGTGGCTTTGCTTATGCAAACTACCGGTGCGCTCATAGCGCCGCTCACACTGACAGTGATGCTAATGCTATCTGCCATCGCACATTGTGATGAGCGACCCCTGAATTACATCGAGTACAGCTCGCAGCTTTCCAGCTCTGGGCAGCCTACAGAGGCGCAATTTTCGATGCTGGCCAAAGCGGGTTTCGAGCGCGTTTTCTACCTGGCGTTTGCCGACGACGATGGCGCACTGGCGAATGAAGACCGTGTTGCGCGCGACCTAGGCATGCAATTCGTTCAGCTGCCCGTCGTTTGGGCAAAACCTGAGCTTCGTGATTTCGACATGTTCGCGGCGGCGATGGCGCAGAACGAATTCCAAAAAACGCTGGTTCACTGCCAACTTAACTGGCGAGCGAGTAGCTTCGTTTTTCTATACCGTGTTCTTTATCAAGGCGTAGCGATGGATGACGCTTTTTTAGACATGCGATCTGTGTGGTCGCCCAGTAAAGCGTGGCAGGACTTTATATTTTCTGTGCTCGCAGCTCACCAGGTCTCGCCAGATTGTGCACTGTGCGACTGGCAGGAAAATTGAGGATTTTAGAGGGCGAGCAAATAGCTGTCTAAATAATATGGTGCCCGAGGCCGGACTTGAACCGGCACAGCCGCAATGGCCGGGGGATTTTAAGTCCCCTGTGTCTACCAATTTCACCACTCGGGCAGAGGCCGCGCAGAATACCATGAAGTCTGCGAGAGTAAACACTTTCGTGGCTTCTTTATCTGATCTTACTCACCCAAATACCGCTATGTGCGCAAAAGGCCATTGAATGAGCGTGAAGTGGAAACGAGTCCCATGCCCAGTCGCCCACAGCGAGACTTACAAAGCCGTTACCGGCACCACACACTACGTGAGGCGCCGATCTCACCCTAAAAACCGAAGGCTTTTTTTGGCCATTCACCGCGTCTCAGTGTTAAAGTTTGACCTTTCTAGCGATGAAAGAGTGAGAGCAACTTGGCTACATCCCGCGGTCAGTTTGGTTCAAGAATCGGTTTTATATTGGCTGCAGCTGGATCAGCGGTAGGCCTAGGCAACATCTGGGGCTTCCCCACACAAGCGGCTTCAAATGGTGGCGCGGCCTTTGTGCTAGTTTACTTGGTATTAGCATTTTTACTGGCGTATCCGGTACTTATGGCCGAGCTGTTGCTCGGACGACACGCCCACGGCAATACCGTTATCGCTTTGACGCGGATATCCGATAGACCGCTCACAAAAGCTATCGGTGCCGCGACAGGCCTTACGGGCATAATAGTCGCGAGCCTCATTCTCAGTTTCTATGCGATTGTCGCGGGCTGGATGCTCGGTTTTACCGCCGCCTACCCACTATCGAGCCTTGGCCTTGAGGCAAGCAGCACCTGGCTCACCACGTTTACAGTTCCCAGGAACCTTACTTTAATGGCCGGCTTTATGGTGATGACTATGGGCATCATCATGGGCGGTGTACACAACGGCATCGAACGCTGGTCCACGCGCCTCATGCCAGCACTTGTTGTCACGTTAGTCGCGCTCGCTCTGTACGTTTTTACTCTTGATGGCGCTGTGGAAGGACTGAAAGTCTATTTGCTGCCCGACTTTAGTAAGGTGTTCTCCGGTGATCTTATCCTCGCGGCACTCGGCGCCGCTTTCTTCTCACTCTCGCTGGGTGTGGGCACCATGTTAATTTACGGCTCCTACTTATCCGACGATGAATACTTACCCTCCATCGGCGCACAGGTTGCTCTTATCGATATCGGCTTGGCGGTACTCGCTGGATTCTTGATATTGCCCTCAATGTACGTTGCCGCCGAGCGAGGCGTAGAAATTTTTGACGCATCTGGCGCACTGCTGTCAGAAGACACATTAATTTTTACCGTGCTGCCTGCACTCTTTGCCTCACTGGGCAGCATTGGCGTTGTTGTCGCAACCGCTTTCTTTGGCCTCATGAGTATGGCCGCCCTCACCTCGTCTATTTCTATGCTCGAAGTGCCTGTTGCCTTTCTCGTCGAACGCTTCCAGTGGAGCCGGCAAAGAGCTGCGACGATTGCAGGCACGATAATTGGGCTGATCAGCGCAGTGGTTATTTTTAATTTTGAATCTCTGTTCGGTCTCGTAATTGCGCTTACAACCCGCTACGGGCAACCGATATTGGGTCTCATGTTGTGCATCTACGCAGGCTGGGTTTGGAACCGCAACTCGCTGCTTCAAGAGCTCAAAAAGAACAACCTCGAAGCAGAAAAAACATGGTTTTGGCGACTGTGGCCGTTTTACGTCCGCATTGTCTGCCCGGCCATTATTGCCATTATTTTTGCTCGATCACTACTCTGAGTCGTTGCGGTTAAGCAACTTCTCAAGCTGACCGCTAGCGAAAAAAACGCCGTATGCCGCACTCAACACCATGAATAGAAGCGCCACCCAGTCACCGCTCTGGGTGTAAACCCAGGTGCTGAACGCAAACATCCCCGCGCTTAAACCTACAGCGACAAACTTCACCATGAGCTCCTTTAATCCGGGTTTGTTATTAATCGACCATCTCCTTTAAACTAGACAGTCAACTTACGAGCTCACAGTATGATCCGTTTTCTAGCCATATTTCTCGTTACGCTACTGGTGTTATTCACACTTGAAATGCTAACGCCAGTTCAGCACAGCGTTATCCAGCCCTTTACAGGCGGTCTCGCAACCGTCTCGTCTATGCTAATCATGCCCTTTGATGACAACGTTATCAGTCAGGGGCGAATCTTGCGAGATGCAGTCACTGGGTTCGCAGTATCTATAGAGTCCGGCTGCAACGGCGTCGAAGCGGCGATCGTACTCATTGCAGGGGTGCTTGCGTTCCCGGCCAATTGGCGCCAAAAAGTGGCTGCGATCGTACTCGGTTTTTTCGCCATTCAGGCGCTCAATATTGTGCGCATTGTGTCTCTATTTTACTTAGGCCAATGGAATTATGGCATTTTCGAATGGACACATTTGTACTTTTGGCCAGTCCTAATCATGATCGACGTACTCATCGTGTTCGCCGTTTACCTGCGCTGGCTCGGCAATCAAACGACGCGTGAGCAAATAGCATAATGGGTTTTCGGCAACAAATTTTGATGACCTTGGTATTGATGCCGATCACCTTTGCCCTGTGGTATGCGGCAGGCAGTTTACTCGCAGGGCCCGCGGCATGGATGGCCGGAGCCGTGCTGAGCGGCCTTTACTCCAGTGTTATCGCGAGCGCGGGGCTCAGTGACACATTGCTCGTCGTTAGCGCCGAGTTTGGTAGCCTAAACGGAACAATCGTAACCGCGGAACAGGCCGGCAACGAACTCGTGTTCGAAATCAACACGCGCCTTGTTTCCTACTCTATTCCTTTTTACGCAGCCTTACTGTGGAGCTCTAAGCTCAGTAATGCCGTGAATCGATTCGCCTTGGGCCTATTCGTTTTGTGGATTGCAATGGCCCTCGGGCTTATTGTCATCGCGATGAAAGAGCTCATGCTCGCTGTTGGCACACCCTTCTTAGAAGCGACAGGAGTGCCACCAGCACCTCTCATCGCTTTGAGCTATCAATTTAGCGTTCTAGTGGCGCCAACCTTGATGCCGGTGCTGCTCTGGCTGATACAGCTGCGAGGTACGCCTTTATGGGTCTCTCTACAATCGAGATTGACGCCTAAAACAGCAGAATAAGCCGAGTACTATTGTTTGCTCGGCTGGGCTTGCCGCCAAGGCTTACCGTCGCACGCCGCGTAATTTGTGCAGGCCGTGGTGCATCCTCGGCACGGTAATCGCTTGACAGCTGCGGCTTGAGCACTGGGCTTCTGGGGTTTACTCATGATCCTTTTCGCTCGTTGAAAAGTGTTTGAAACTCGCCGCCTCGTTCCTCGATAACCGCTTTTAAGGCCTTCTCCATGAGATAACGGGCTTGGTTCGTGTAAGTGTAAATACATGCATGCACTGCTGCATCTTGCCAATTCTCAACCGAACACTCGGTGCCGTATTGCTCAAATTCATTCAGAGCTTTAATCAAATCAACTATGTGACGCGGGCACTCACAGTTGAGAAGTCGCTTTAAGTCTCCTGCGGCCGCCAGCTCCTTATCATCGTAGCTTCGGGGCTTGGGCTTCACCAGCTCACCCAAATTGAACTCGCCTTGTCTGGCGTCGGCTTCGACTGCCACTCGGCCCATCTCGTAGGCGAAACGGGCAGGCTCCAGCGGAAACTCCAGCGCTGAGGCACCGCGTCGGCCCAGCTCTTCCAGCCAGCGGTCATTGGCGAGGCGGTAAACCACAAGCACTTGCGGAGAACCCAAGCGCTTTGCAAGTGCCTCGACGGCGTTAATGTGAGTGGTCGACAGGGATCCACAGCCCACCACGAGCATGGCAATATCGTCATCCGCGCTGAGGGTATCGAGAACATCCGTGAGTGACTGCCGTACTAGCAGCGCGCTTACACTGGCAATGCATCCTTGATGCTCATCGAGCCAGCCACACAATTCAGCACCGATAAACAATACTTTAGGTTTGGAAGGCGGCAGCTGCTTTGCGAGATGCTTCCCACGCCCTTTGATCAGGAGCTCGAGAGTCTTCCGCTCGGCGCGGGCAATTTCACCAATTCGAGCACCGTCGTGAACAAGCGCAGCAATAAGCTGTAAATGTTCAAGGTCTGACTGCGTATATTGACGGCGGCCCGAAGGAGACTTGTAACTGGCACCTAAACCGTAGCGCCGCTCCCAAACACGCAGGGTATCGGGCTTTAGGCTTGTAAGCCGAGCAACGGTACCAATGCCGTACAACGGGCGTGGCTCAAATAATGCGGTAGTCTTGGCCGGTGCATTCATAGTGTTGCCTTCAATTCTTGTCAGTGATTTGTCCATAGTTACGTGGGCAAAAAGAAATCAGATCTGTCTTATTTATCTGTTTGTCCATTATTTGTTCATCACATACCTGAACAAATGGCAAAAAAACTAATCCCTTAATGAAGCTTCCGACGTAGGTTACGTACACAACTATCCCGGAGTGCTTCTCGAATGGAAACGCTGGACCAGAACGACGACAAAGATCTCGAACTCATGTTCGCTGAAGCTCGGCGTTATCCTTTGTTAACGGCTGAGCAAGAACGCGAGATAGATGGCAGGAAATGGGCGTCTGTGCGGAGCTTACACACGCTGTTTGCCCGCGACGTCGAGCTCTCCGCGTACTGCAAAGAATTCTTTACGCAATGCCAAAGCAACCCACCCGAAATCGGTCGCTTCGCGAATCGAGAGCAGCATTTCGTCCTACGGCGCGAGCTTGCTGCCTATTTTGTTGACGGCGACTACAGTCTGCAGACAAAAGAAGCAGTGCGTGCACTCGGGTTAAAGACGGTAAAAACTCGCATTGCGCGGGTGAGCAACCTCAATGTGCCCGCAAGCCTCTCGGTGGGTATGGCCGTGGCTATGTTACGTCGTGCTGGCGGCCAGTTTCCAGATAGCGTCGCCGACGCGATAGCAACATGGGAGCGCCAATGGCAGCCCTCTTTCAGCGGCCTAGCACTAGAGCGAGAGACACTAACGGACCTTCGTCGGCAGCTTAACGCGTACACACGAGCGAGAGATGCGCTCGTCATGCACAATCTCCGCCTCGTATATTCCATCGCTTCGCGCTACAAAGGACGAGGCGTGTCCTATCTTGATCTAGTGCAAGAAGGCACTCTTGGTCTCATTCGCGCCGCGGAAAAATTTGAGTTTGAGAAAGGATTTCGCTTCAGCACCTATTGTTTTAACTGGATCACCCAGGCCGTCCGTCGATATGTTGGCGACGTTGGGTCGTTGGTTCGTTTCCCAACCCATGTACAAGAACAAATGGGCAAACTTTACCGTGAGCGCGCGATAGAACATGCGCGAACGGGTATTGAACCCGACGATGAAACGTTGGCGAAGAAAGCAGGGATGGATTTAGAAAAAACCCGCCAGCTGCTCCAGCTTCGTAATCTCGGTATATCTCTAGATGCGCCGCGTTTTGACGACGACGAGGGCGCAATGATCGATACTATCGTAGGCACGCCCTATGGCGGAACCGAGGACACCGCGGAGCAGGCTTCTTTGCACCGTTTTCTCGACGATGCGGTCAAGCAGCTTGAAGATTCAGAACGACGCGTGATCGTTTATCGATGGGGGCTGCACGCTGGCCCAGCGCTCTCTCGAGCAGAAATCGCCGACAGTATGGGCGTCAGCAGAGAGTGGGTTCGACAGCTGGAGCGTTCGGCGCTGCGTAAGCTGAAAAATCTGCAGCCTGTGCAAGACGCTTACGAAGACTATCGAGGTGAATACTCAAACGCCGGCGGCTATTAACTCGGCTTGCGTGAAGGCTGCCGACGCTTGTTATTGCGATACGATTGATTGCGATGCGATCTATTGCGATACGATGTCGACCAGCGCGCTATCCAGACTGGGGAACTTGAACGTATAGCCCACTGCGTTGAGGGCCCCTGCGTCTACGTATTGGCCCTGCAACAGAAGTTCATCGGCCATCTCACCAAGGAGCAGCCGAAGAACGGTTCCCGGCACACCTGCTTTGAAGAGCACGGGCTTATGCCTCGTTAGCGTGTCACAAAACTCACGGTGCGTAACCGGATTAGGCGCTACCGCGTTTAGCACGCCAGACACAGCCTTATTATCGAGGGCCATTACAATAATACCCACGACATCCGCACGGTGAATCCAGCTCAACCACTGATCACCTCGGCCCACCCAGCTACCCACACCCAACCGAAACGACCGCATCATCTCCTGCAACGCGCCCCCCTCTCGGTCGAAAACCACTCCCAAACGCAGTAGGACAAGCCGCGTGGATTCAGAGTCAACAGCGGCAGCTGCCGACTCCCATGCCTCACAAAGCTCAGCCGAGAAGCCCGCTCCACCTGAACAACCTTCAGTGAAACGCTGCTCTAAACTACTACCGTAAAAACCAATAGCACTGCCGCTGATCAACACACGCGGTACCTGAGCTTGGCGATCCATCCACTGCACCAAGCGTTCAGTAAAATTAACGCGACTCTCTACCATTTCAGCTTTATAACGTGCACTCCAACGCTTCGCCGCGAGAGAAGCACCTGCCAAGTTAACAACAGCGTCGACCGGCTGATCGACATCATCTAACTCATTAACGAAACAGACGTTTTTCTGGTTATTGTGCGCCTGCCGCGTCAACACTGTCACCGAGTCACCACGAGACAGCAATTGAGGAATAAGTGCCGAGCCGATAAACCCTGTTCCACCGGTAATCAAAACATGCATTGCGCTCACTCCATCGATGATAAGAAAAGTAGCGACCTAGGCAACCGCTAACACGTTTCATACGTATCAAGCGCATGTCTAGACCCACCTCCCCTATGTTAACGCTTCTTAATCGCCACGATCGCTGGGTAGTCCTCACTGGCGCCGGTATCAGCGCGCGCTCTGGCATCCCGACTTACCGAGATGCGAAAGGAACGTGGTTGCGAACTCAGCCGATTCAGCATCAGGAGTTCCTCCAACAGGAAACTAAGCGACAGCGGTATTGGGGACGCTCATTGATCGGATGGCCCGGTGTCCGCGATGCCCAGCCTAATGCTATTCATCGCGCACTCGCCGACCTAGAACGGCAAGGGTTAATCGACCTTATCATCACGCAAAATGTCGATCGTCTACACCAACGAGCGGGAAGTCATAAGGTCATTGACCTGCATGGTCGCCTTGATCGTGTGCTATGTCGTGACTGTGGGGCGGGTTACGAAAGAGAAGAGATCCAGCAACACCTTCAACGACTGAACCCGCACTATGCGGGCTTCACCGCGCAGGCGCGACCCGACGGCGACGCTGACCTCGATGACCATCAAGTGGCCAGCGTCAAGATCGCCGACTGCCTTGCCTGCGGTGGTGTGTTAATGCCCGACGTGGTTTTTTTTGGGGGCTCGGTGCCTCGCGACCGAGTAGAAACCTGCCAACAGGCTCTCCGCTCGTCAGACGCATTGCTAGTGCTCGGTAGTTCGCTGCAAGTGTACTCCGGCTACCGCTTTTGCAAGCAAGCCAAGGAGCTTGGCATTCCACTGTACATCGTCAACGAAGGCGTTACACGCGCAGATGATTTAGCCGACCTGAAAATAGAACACGACGCCATGGAAACATTCTTAGCGGCAGCCCATGATCTTGCCCAAACGGCAACAGGAATTAACGTATGAGCAACACCGTCATCTACTGGTTTAGGCACGACTTACGATTAAGCGATCTGCCTGGCTTACAGGCAGCCAGCCTCGCAGGCAATGTGATTCCTGTCTTCATTCACGATGAGAATCTTGGTGACGACTGGGCGATAGGCGGTGCCAGTCAATGGTGGCTGCATCACAGCCTCGCAAGCCTTGCAGGAACTATCGAAGCCATGGGTGGCAAGCTCATACTAAGACGTGGTGATACGAGCAGCGAGCTTGAAAAACTGCTCACTGAGACTGGGGCGAGCCATGTGTTTGCCAGTAGGCAATACCAACCTTGGTCGGATGCGCTCGAGAGAAACGTGCACGATATGGCATCGGAGCACGGTGCGCAGCTAAAGCGCTACCCAGGCACACTACTGTTTGAGCCAGGCTCTGTCGCTACAGGCGCGGGAACGCCATTTAAAGTGTTTACGCCATTTTGGCGGGCATGCTTACGGTCGCCACAGCCTGAGGCACCTAAGCCGATACCGACAATTACCTTCCCAGAGGTCTGGCCGCACTCTGACGCGCTAGATACCTGGGCTCTACTACCGACTTCCCCCAATTGGGCTGAGAGCTGGGCTTCGCTTTGGCGGCCGGGCGAGGCACACGCTAAGAACGTATTGACTGAATTCCTAGACCAAAGGGTGCAAAACTATGGCGACGGTCGAGACATTCCAAGCGAACCGTTCACCTCGAAATTATCCCCCTACTTGAAGTTTGGCGAAATTTCACCGAGGCAAATTTGGTGGGCCGCGCAGCGCTGTAAAGACGAAGAACCAGGTAGAGCCTCAGCAGTTGATAAATTCTTGAGTGAAATTGGCTGGCGCGAGTTCTGTAATCACTTGGTCGCGCAATTTCCGGCCATGCCGGGCAAAGCATTCAATGCGAAGTTCGATCACTTTCCCTGGCGTGGCGCGAACCCGACGCTCAGCGCGTGGCAACAAGGCAATACCGGATACCCGATTGTCGACGCAGGCATGCGCGAGCTTTGGCAAACCGGCTTTATGCATAACCGTGTGCGGATGGTTGTTGCATCATTTCTTACCAAGCACCTGCTCATCGACTGGCGGCTGGGTGAGAAATGGTTTTGGGACACGTTACTCGATGCTGACCTCGCGTCGAATGCCTGTAGCTGGCAATGGGTAGCAGGGTCTGGTGCCGACGCATCCCCTTACTTCCGCATTTTTAATCCGGTAGCGCAAGGCGAGAAGTTCGATAAAGCGGGCATCTACACGCGCCGATGGGTTCCGGAATTAAAGGACATACCCGACAAATACCTTCATAAGCCTTGGGAAGCCCCCCCTCTTACACTTGAAACCGCTGGGATAAAGCTTGGTGACACCTACCCCAGCCCTATCGTCGATCATAAAGAAGCACGCGAAGCAGCCTTAAGCGCCTATGCAACGCTCAAGGCGTTGAGCAGCGAGCCGGCGTAGATCAATGAACCGCTGACCTCATGCTTTATTGTGTATGACACAGTGAATTTGGCCGGACCACACGACGGATAACGGACCCTATCGTTTTCCAAATAAATTGAAAGATTGATGCAAACGACCGATAACTGGCTCCTTGGAAATGGTAAAGTAATGCGGTTGGCTAAACCTTAACTGCAGCGATTCGGAACCGATTCATGAGTATCAAAACAGGCTTGGTGCTGTCGGGAGGTGGTGCACGAGCCGCCTATCAAGTGGGGGTAATCCAGGCGCTCGCTGAAATTCTTCCCGAGGGTACTCGCCAGCCATTTCCTATTATTACAGGTACGTCTGCCGGCGCGATCAATGCGCTAGGCCTAGCAGGACGGCCCGGAACGCTACGTCATCGGGCGCGCGTTCTCGCTAACCTATGGTCATCCTTAGAAAGCGAATCCATTTACCGAACAGATAGTCTCGCGGTAGCAAAAAATGCCTTCGATATTTTTTGGTCGCTGATCCGTCCAGTGCATTCACGGCAACGTGCCCTCGCTCTATTAGACAACAGCCCACTGCGTGAACTCCTCGAAGAAGCAGTGCATTTCACTCACATAGAACGCGCTATCGCGACGGGTGAAATTGAAGCCATCGGTTTAACGGCGATGAACTACTCCAACGGCAATTCGACGACATTCTTTCAAGGCCAAGCTCACGTTCAGGCATGGACTCGTGCCCGACGATTAGGTATTCCCTGTGAGCTCGGCGTGGAGCACCTCTTAGCATCTTCTGCGCTGCCCACGCTATTTCCGGCCACACGTATTGGCGATCATTTTTACGGCGACGGTGCATTGCGCCAATCACGCCCCTTAAGCGCCGCTATCCACCTGGGCGCTGATCGACTGTTTATTATTGGAGTCAGCGAGAATTTGAAAAAACGCAGTATTCAAGACAAGGACGATGAAGTTGTCCCGCCGACTATTTCTCAGGTACTGGGTCAAATGCTCAATGGCGTATTTTTGGATTCGGTGGAGGCCGACTTAGAAACCTTACATCGCGTGAATGCCCTGGTAGCTAATCGTTCAAATCGGCAGCTCGACAAAGCAGGTATTGCTGACATACGTCTTATCGATACCTTGACCATTTCACCGTCCAAATCGCTAGCCAGCATCGCGAGGGAGTACATCGACGAGCTGCCCTCTTCAACACGTCGATTTCTAACCTACACGGGCTCGATTCGAGGGTCGGGTTCAGGGGGAGCACTCAGTTACATTCTATTTGAACCCGGCTACTGCCAGCGATTACTTGAATTAGGCTACGACGACGCTGTCGCGAAAACCGAACAAATCCTGGAGTTTTTTGACCTATCTGGTGCGCGAACGGGCCGGCGCATTCACCCACGGATCGAGAAAGAGGGTCCCGTCGTACACAAACCTCTCAATCAATTGCAGAGAACGTGGTACAGACTGATTGGCAAATCCACAAGAAGACTATAACGTATCGGCCTTACGATTAACCAAGGACTTACCCATGTTAAAGTTACTGACAGCTGCTCCGTTGCTGCTGCTATCTGTAAGCGTTTTAGCTGAACCCTTCCCATCGACCTACGCCCCTCTGCCCAGTAGCCCAACGCTTATCACTGGCGCGACAATCCTCACAGGCGACGGCGGACGTATCGATGACGGCGACTTGTTGATTAGCAATGGCATCGTCCAATGGGTAGGCTCAGGTGACGTTCCGGCAAACGCTCAGACGATTGATGCGAAAGGACGATGGGTTACCCCTGGCATTATTGATGTGCACTCGCATTTAGGCGTCTATGCCAGCCCAGATGTTCACGCGCACTCGGACGGTAATGAGGCCACCGCACCCGTCACCGCAGAGGTTTGGGCCGAGCACAGTGTCTGGCCACAGGACCCTGGGTTCCCGAGAGCACTCGCCGGCGGCATCACGACTCTACAAATCCTCCCCGGCTCAGCGAATCTCTTTGGTGGCCGCGGTGTCACCCTTAAAAATGTGCCCGCAACGACCTACCAAGCAATGAAGTTCCCCGAGGCGCCTCATGGACTGAAAATGGCCTGCGGTGAAAACCCTAAACGCGTCTATGGCAACCGCAGCAAAGCACCCTCGACTCGCATGGGTAACGTAGCGGCGTACCGCGCTGCATGGATCAAAGCGCAAAAATATATCGATGACTGGGAAGCTTACGAAGCCAGTGACGAAACCGACAAGAAAGCCCCTGAGCGTAATCTCGAGCTGGATACTTTAGCGGGCGCATTGAAGGGCGAAATCATTGTTCACATGCACTGCTACCGCGCCGACGAGATGATGACGATTTTGGATATGGCCGATGAGTTTGGCTACAAACTGGGCACTTTTCACCATGGTGTAGAAGCCTACAAAATCGCCGACGAACTCGCTGCCAACGGCGTCTGCGGTGCTCTGTGGGCCGATTGGTGGGGATTTAAGATGGAAGCTTACGACGGTATTCAAGAGAATGTTGCTCTGGTCGACCGTCCCGAAGGAAGCTGCTCAATCGTTCACTCTGACTCCGATGAAGGCATTCAACGCCTGAACCAAGAAGCGGCCAAAGCGATGGCGCGCGGGAATGCCGTCGGTATGGATATCGCGCCTGAGCGCGCTATTCGCTGGATTACCAGTAACCCGGCTAAATCACTGGGTATCGACGCCAAAACCGGCACTTTAGCAACCGGTAAAATGGCTGATGTCGTCATTTGGAACCAGAACCCTTTCAGTGTGTACGCTAAAGCAGAGCAGGTGTTCATCGATGGCGCCATGATTTTTGATCGGAACAACCCTGAGCTACAACCCGTCACTGACTTCGAACTGGGCCAATTGCTGGAGGTAGCACAATGAAACGTCTTTTGAGCTCTATCGTGTTGACTGCCCTGTCGCTCAACGCAGCTGCGCAAGATTTACTGATCACCAATGCGACTCTACACACGGGTGAGAATGGTGAAGTGATAGAAAGCGCTGACATCCTGATCAAGGACGGTGAGATTGAGAAAATCAGTCCCCGTATAAGCGCGAACGAGAGCATCACCGTTATCGACGCCGCAGGTCGGCATGTCACACCTGCATTTTTTGCAGGCGCGACGGTTACCGGGCTAAGCGAGGTTGCAGCGGTTCGGGAAGCCGTTGATAGTGAATACGAAGATCTTTTCACCGACATTATGCATCCAGAATTCGATATTCGCCCTGCGTATAACCCCCATACGAGCGTCATTCCCATCACTCGCGTTGAAGGCTTTGGCTACAGCTTGTTAACAGCCACACGAGGTGATCGAAGTATTTCTGGGCAAGGTGGCTTAGTTCGCTTTGACGGCGGGTACGACAGCTTCGAAGGGAAACCCGTGATCTTTGTTGAAGTCAGTGGCCATGCCGCAGGCAAGACGGGTGGATCGCGCGCAGTGCATTGGATGCTGCTGAAGCAGGCTTTTGGCGAACTTCAAAAGGGTGTCGAGCTGGATTTATTAAGCCCCATTGGTCGGGATCAACTGCGTAATGCGACGAAGAACGGCGTGTTCGTATTCAACGCCAATCGCGCGGCCGATATTATGCAAGTCATCAAGTTTGCTAAAACACATAACATCAAAGCAGTTATTCATGGCGGTCGTGAAGCGTGGCTAGTCGCGGATGCGCTTGCGCAGGCCAACGTTCCGGTCATGCTCAATGCGCTCGATAATCTGCCGGCCGACTTTGACTCTCTAGCAGCTCGACTTGATAACGCAGCGCTACTGAACAAAGCAGGCGTTAGGATTATGTTTACCAGCGGCGAGACACACAACGCTCGAAAGGTTCGCCAGGTTGCGGGCAGTGCCGTAGCCAACGGGCTACCGCTTGAGGCTGCTATAGCCGCACTGACCTCGGTGCCCGCCGACGTCTTTGGTGCTCGTCCTCGCGCCGCGAAACGCGGTGCCATAGCTGACTTAGTCATTTGGAGCGGCGATCCCGTAGAGGTTACAACGCTTGCGCAACTAGTCATTATGGGCGGGAAGATCGACTCTATGGAGAGTCGTCAAACTAAGCTGAGAGACCGTTACTTAGCGATAGACCCCGCGCTGCCGCGCGCTTACCTCAAGCCGTAAACTTGCGCGACCTAAAGCATTGCAGCGCATTTTTCGACCGCCGACCTTTTGAAACAGGGCTGGGGAGATAGTGAGCTTCACTGCACTATTTTATGTCGAGCAACGGTATGCATTTGGCATCCTGCGGCCATTGCAGGATGAAATACGCCTGCGGGGCGGCACTGTTCATTGGCTACTGGTAGGTAATGAGATTGACGAATCCAATCTGTTAGCTGAAGAGCAGTGTGTGCCCAATGCTGAAGCCGCAGTTGCATTGAATCCTGCGGCTGTGTTCGTTCCCGGCGATCGCGTACCGTCATTTATCCCAGGATTAAAAGTACAAGTATTCCACGGACTCAATGAAGACAAGCGGGGCAACGTTTATCCAGAGCGCGGGCTCTTCGATTTATATTGCACCGAGGGCCCTGGGCGCACTGGCATGCTCAAGCCTCTCGCCGCAAAGCGAAAATATTTTCAAGTGCGCGAGACAGGGTGGCTAAAGCTCGATAGCCTCTTCCACCATGAGCCTTCGGCTCACAACGGGACTCACGTCGGAACACGTCGTCCCACCATTCTTTTTGCGTCGACGTTTACACCTAGGCTTTCCTGCGCTGAATCGCTCTATGCCCAAATAAAGGCAATGTCCATGCTGGACACATGGCAGTGGCTTGTCACATTACACCCCAAAATGGCTGCGTCGACCGTGGAAAAGTATGAAGGACTGACAGGGCCCAATCTTGATTTTTGTTATACCGACCAGGTGTTCGACGCGATGCATCGCGCCGATGTAATGGTGTGTGATAACTCGTCAATCTTGCAGGAATTTTTATTACTCAATAAGCCTGTAGTGACTTTTAATAATCGAGCACCACAGTCCTGCCTCATCAATATTGACGACCCAGCACAACTCGAGGGCGCGATAACTGCCGCGCTAAACCCCACCATCGACTTAAAACAGGCTATTAAGGACTATGGGCCGTCTGTCACCCCTTACCTTGACGGGCAATCGGCGGCCCGTGTCTATCGCGCGGCGTTAGAAATGCTAGAGTCAGATTGGACGGACACGAAGCCTATGAATTTGTGGCGCAATTGGAAAATGCGTCGGCAACTCGGGTATTTCAAGTTTTTCTGAAGCGTCTCGAATGTGTAATGCGGAGTGATACCGAGTCATTCGTTACGCAATGTTGCAAGATTTCTTAAGAAGTGGGTAAGTCGCTCAGCTTCCCGTTCCACCGTGTATTGCTCGACCATGTAATCGCGAGCGTTTCGGCCCATTTCATGCGTTAAGTCTAAATCACCGAGCATTGCGTCTAACGTTGCCGTAACGTCCCTAATGTTCGCTGTAGATATACAGTAGCCGTCGATGCCATTACGAATAATGTCCCGCCAGGCACCCGCCTCGCTAGTTACTACCGCTGTACCCGAGGCCATCGCTTCAAGCGGCGTTAGCCCAAATCCCTCTTCTCGGCTCAGCGCAGTGACAAGTGACATACTTTGAAACAGGCGGGGAAGCTCCGCAAAGGGTCGTTTACCCAAGAAGATAAATCGTTCAGAAACCTGCGCCTCTTCTATGTCGCGTCTTAACTGCTGCAAGAATGAATGATCTCGCGGGATGCATTCACCGCAAATAACAACCGTTAAGTCGGGATACTTGCTCAACAATGGTATGACGGCCTTCACTAAAATATCGATGCCTTTTGTATACCGCACTCTGCCAAACACGCCGATACCATAGCGACCCGGGAACCCCATTTGCTTCCAAGCTAGCTCACGCGAGATGGCAGGCGCATAAAGCGAGGTATCCACTCCATGGGGAACAATAATGTCAGGCGCTCTCTCCACCAGGTAACTCGACGCGGCACTGCATGTGGTGATGAGTCCGTCCATCTGGCGCATGAGCCAACGACTGAAGCGACTATGATTGCGCTGCGCCGTCGACGTGAACGCAATCTTGATTTTTGCACCGAAAACGCGCTTCGCAATGAGCGCTTGAATCATTTCGTCATTTCTTCGAGCGTGGAAGGTACGATAACGCCCGTCAGGTAACGGCTTCCTACATAGACGAATGAACTGGAAAAAATTCAACGTTCGAACGCTATCAGGCATATTGTGCTTGCCTAGCACGGCTACACCGGCCCTATCCTGCTGGTAAGTAAGCACCTGGAGCATGGTGGACGTGACGCCCGAGAAGCGCTTGTTAGAGTTTCCCAGGATGATCTCGACATCGTCAGTATTCATGGCGGTCACAGACAAAAGCGTGGTCAAGTAAGTAAACGACTTCTTGGGTAACGCGGAGCGAATCACCATCACGGTTGGAGACGGGCATGCCCATGTAGTCAATCGCATGCTGATCAGGCGAGATGGGTACGACCCCCTCTCCCACATCAACCCAGCAAGCTTCGACGAGCCCTCGACTATTGCGCACTACCAAGCAATAAACACCGCAAGCATTGCGTTTGAAGCTCACAACGACGCCGCCATCAACCAGCTGTATAAGCGTTTTATAGCTGTAATATGCCGCACGCTTACGTAGCTCTTCGCCTCGGTTATCAACCAAACCGTAACCGGGAGATATTAATTGATGCCAAAAACATTTTTCGACATGACCACTCGCGAATACCAATAAGAAATAGCGCACTAAATAGGCAGCTTGTAACTCTTCATCCACCAAGCAGTTTCCTGCCGCAGGAGCAAATGGCTCGGTACCAACTAACGGCCAGTTAGTTTCGGTTATCCATAATTGCGTCGCGGACTTCGCGCTATACCGCGCCAATTCATAGAACCAATTTATCTTTGTGATCAAATCGCAAAAGATTTGTGTATTCTCGGGTGCGCCGCGACGATCAACGTACAGCAGCGCAGCAACAGCGTCATACTTTATGGGATAACCATGGAAAACCGATCGTGCGAAATTGGGTAATTCAAAGTCAATAATTCCACTGCCCAAGAGCTTAAGGTGGGGATACTTCTGATCGCGCAATTGTTGCGCGACGCCGAAGAAGCGAAAGTATTCGTCAAGAGAAATAAAGCCCCATTTGCGTCGGTTAACGGCATTGCCAATTTGCACATGAGTCACTCGCCCATGCAGCTCTTTGAAAATCTCATTCAAACTTTGATGAAGTAACGCAGGATCATCAATATGCCGACGATCCTGCAATATGTTAGCCAATACGCTTCGATCTTCGAAAGTCTTAATAAGGTCTATGTAGACCTGCAAATTTTCTATATCAGATAGAGGTATCCGTACCTGAATATCTTGGACCTGCAGATCCGTTACCATGTCCCGAAGCTCGAGATCTGACACTGACTTCTTCTCGGGCAACGGCGTGTCGACGTTGACGCACAGACCGATCATATTAATTTTCTGACCCACTCGCGTCCGAGGCGTAACTAGCAGCTTGATCCCTATGATGGGCAGCAAAAACAAAGTGAGAAATGTTTTAATTGATCCCCAAAAACCTTTCCTATAAAGCGCCCGCTTTATCCTCTTGTCTTTGATGACGTGAGGCTGGTCGGAATGGGCGTCCCATTTATAAACGTCGTCAGGCTTCATCTGGACATCCTCAGCGACCCGTTATTTTTTTGAAAAGCTGCTTTGCTCGCCGTATTCGCCCACGACGGCGCATGAGCCGCATTAAGATCTCGTGGCAATCATTGGGTTGTAACCCTAGGCATTGTGCATAGGTTGTTGAGATTTTACTCAACACAAAAGGATCATCGCTTAAGCGAACAAATTCATTTAAGCGCTGAACAAGGCTAAGTTGTTTAAAGCGCATACGATTGAGATCGATAATAGCGAATTCAAATACGCCGTCTTTTTCACCTACCAATGTATTGTTCGGATTGTGGTCACAGTGGAGAACATTCGCCTGATGCATGTTGAAGGTGAATTGTACAAATGCTTCTAATATCGACACAGATTGATTCTGCACGGGACATTCGATCGAACGGTCAGATGCAGCGATCTTGTGTATGACCGACTCCATCGTGTATTCATGAGGATAGTGCCGCGTAATGTAATAGCTCTCAGCTAAGCGATATCGACGCGTGTACTCAATAACCGCGATCGGCTCCGGCGTTAAAATGCACAGCTCGCTCAACCTAAGCGCATTTTCATACGATCGGAGAGCCTTAGATTTTTGCACGTTGGCATAGATAAAAGCCCTGAAGAGACCCGGGGGCTTGAAAGACTTAACAACGACCGACTGCGAGCCCAACTGCATTTTCTTTATGACATTACGTTTCGCATACAGCACATTTTCATTGGCTGTGAACTGCGCTTCTAACACCTTGAGATCAGGCGCGAGATACCGAAAGCTCGGTGCACAATGCAATAGTCTGTTCTTGGCAGTTGGCATCTTTAGCGTCGATTAATGGCGAGACAGTTAGCGAGAAGAACGTAGTGTAATACACAACAACGCCGAGAGTCGCTGTCAACGCTGAAAGTCGCTGTGAACGCTGAGAGCCGCTGTCAACGCTGAGAGGCTGGGAAAGGTAGCCTACCTTATGCGACGAGCCTGCACGCTCTGTCACGATGACGACACTCCGACATGTCAGTTACTGTCGACAAGCAAGGACTCAAAAAAGGCAGCATAAGCCTGAGCTGTTGTCGTTGACGAAAGTTGATCAGAGATAGCCGCGCGACACGCGCTTGCCATTTGCGCCAGCTGACTTGGGTTATCGTACAGGACGCGTATTTTCGCAGCGATCGCCTCGGGATCATGGGTGGGCACGACAAAGCCAGTCTCGCCCTCTTGTAAAATCTCCTTGGCGCCTCCTGCTGTTGTCGAAATAGCGGGTACGCCATACGCTAGCGCTTCTAGAATCGCACGCGGCAGCCCTTCCCCATCGGTGGATGCCTGAACAAGCACTTGGCTTGCGGCGATGAGTTGCGGCGCGTCGGACCGTTGTCCCGTTAGCCGAATGCGTGCACGAAGCGGGCTACTTTCAATGGCTCTCTTATACTGCGGCTCATCCGTGCCACTTCCGACAACTAACAGGTAAAAATTAGGTAAGTCGGCTAACAAACCCGCGGCCTCGATTAGCACACTCAATCCCTTAGTCGGCCTAAACCGCGCTGCCGCTACCGCTACAAACGCGTTCGCGGGTATACCTTCAGATGTTAAGTCTAGCGGCGACTTTTTATACCAGTCGAGATCGTGGCCCTTGAAGATCGCGGTTAACACGCAGCGCTCACGCCATATTTTTGCCCTCACGGCTTGCTTCACCGCGTCAGAAACGCAGATTACCGCGTCAACACGGGGGTGCAATACCGTTAGGTAAGAGGTGGGATCGCTTCTATACAGTCCGCGTGTTGTTCCGCGATAACACACCAGTTTCGCGCGGAAACCCATCGAGGCAAATGCAGCCGTTGGAATACTTTTTGAATTGGTGGCATAGACGATATCGTAATCATCCTTGCGCAGCTCCTCGCGCAGGATTTTGATGGCCGATATGCTTATTTTATGGACTTGATGCGTACATACGGTGGAAATACCCGCTTGATTGAAATAATGCTCATCGTCAAAGTGTGGCGAGCAAACCGTCAACTGATGCCCCATTTCAGCCAACTTGATTAATATTTCCGACTCCGGCCGCACGCTGTGGCTGATTTTTCTAAAGTCGCTGTAAACAAGGATTTTCATAAAAATGCTCCGAAAAGCGCAGAGATGGATAGCATCCGACCTAGCATGCTATGCGTTTTTCAGCCGTAATTGCGATCATGTAGACGCTAACGCTATCCCGAGCTTTGTGTAGATCGTCTGCCGAATAGCTTACTAGCTCTACTGGCCAGTCTTGTTTGAGCACTGTGTCAGAGGGGGCATAGCGCTCTAGAGGCTCGTAGCTTTCGCGCCATTTTTCTATTTTTACATTCGACCATAGCTCGTCACAAAAAAGTGCCCGAATTCTAGGGAGATCATTAGCGATGAACATTTCATGGCCATGGAAATAAATGGGGGCGTCGAAATATACAGTCCCGCCAGGCTTCAACACACGATTTACTTCTCGCAAGCAATCACTGTAGTCTGAGGGTGTCCTGCCCCCCACCTTTTGGCCCCAGTGCTCAATCGATTGAATGCCAAAAACCCTATCGAAAGTAGCGTCATCAAACGGAATATTAGCGGCGTCACCGTGACCGCCCCGGCCCAATGTTGGCACGACGGACTTCGGTATCTTTGGTTCAATTCCCGTCCACACCCCTCCGCTGCGTGTGATCAAGCTTTTTGCGAGCATAAAGCGACCAAAGCCTATTTCTAGCACATGCTCATCGACGCAGTTATTAAAGTGGGCCTCGATACTTGATACAACGCATTTCCTCAGTGGCGTGCCAAACCCAATACCGCAGGCATCTTTCGAAGAATCAAAACTGCGACAGTCGGCACATGAGATCGACTTTAGGTAATCCGATTCGTCTTTATAAAATACACCCGCCCACTTCTTTTGAAACTTTCGAGGATTTGCAGAAAAACTGTGCCAGCGCTTTAGAATCGAACCTAATTTAGAGTGCATCGGCTTATCTCTCTGTAGTACGTCAAATCTGAGTTTGCTCGCTCTTGCACAATGCGTCGACCGCACATACTCATCTATCTAGTCTTCCAACCTTCGCATTCAAGCCCTCTGCAAAGCCAAGACAAAGCATAAATACGATAAGCAGAGTAATTTTGTGATTTTCCAACACGGCGTCAGTGGTTCCGAATAACAACCATGACATTACGGTTATGAGCAGCAGGTAGCGACTCTCTGGGCCAAATCGTCCCCTGTAGGCTAACCACGGGATGATGGCCATTGTAAGTATGATTGCCGCTACTCCGCCGATGCCTAGCTCTAAACCAAGGTTCAAAAACTCATTGTGCGCATGTCGATAACCGAGCACGGCGTCAGAGACATCGGGACTCACCTGATGAATTGACGCGGCCGCAGAATGGAATTCGCCTTTACCGACCCCTGTCCAAAAATTTTGCTGAAATATATCCCAGCCCACTTGCCACAGCGCGATTCGCACTTGACTAGACTCATAGGCAGGGATCGAGCGGTTAATCAATAACTCTTGGGTTTCCACCAATAATTCAGACATTCGAAGAAAGCTTCCACCCATGAATACCCAATAACCTACAAGGGAAACCACCACACCACACAGTACTTTTTCTCGCTGAGAGAATACGTACGTGTTTGAGAAAAAAACGAAGGCCAGAAGAAGCAGCGGGGAAATAATAACTACGGTTCGCGTCTGGCTCACTAGCACGGAAACAAGGCCCATGGCGAGAATGCCAATGCAATACATTTTCCTCACGTTGCCCACAGCCTCTTTAACAAACGCCCCTGGTATCAACGCGAGAGCGGTGAGTAGAAAGGCGATTTGAGCGAAGGTAACGCTGTTTTCATGCCCATAAATACGCGTCCAAGTCGTGCCGGAAAGAAACTCATAGCCGAAAACTCCGGCATTAAGCAGACAAGCGAGCATGGCGCCCACAATGACATAGGGCAATTGCGCCCCGTGAATTCTCATCCATACGTAGAGGGGGATAATGAGTAAAAATCGCGACGGGTTATCGAGCTCGCTTGAGCTAAATGTATCTGAAGCCAATGACCTGACAATAACAACCAACGGGTAAAGACTGAGTGTCGCTATGAACAAGTAGTCTGACCGCGTCAATCGTAGATAGTGTCGAGGATCGATAGTCACAAGACTTATGAGAAATAGACATGCGAGCGATGCCCCAAACACTTTCTCTAGAAGTAAAATTGACGACAGACCAGCGACGATCAAAACGCGACATGCAACAAGCAATAACGTCGGGTCGCGAGTATCGTTTCTACTTGAGCTTTGGCTATGAGTCGTTATGGCGATTGCCCATCAAAAATAGGTTTGGGGTGCTGAGATAACAAAAGACCAGCGCCATTATATCGACTACGCCGCTTAAGGGCGAGCCGGCGCTTCTTCGATTCTCCCGCGCCGCAGGCAATATGCTATCGTTCTACACGTATTAGTCTCTGGACTCGCTAACAGCCCTCTACCCTTCTTCATCTGTCATTACGGAGCACCGCTATGGAAACCTTTGTCGATCCCAGCCCGGAAAATTTTGCCCACTTTAAGTCCTTAAATCGAGATACGCCTATTCTGATGCTGAATCAGCTGCAATTTAAGGCAGTTGCTGCGTATCCAGAGGGCCATGTGCACGCGAATACGCCAATGAGTGGCGCAGAGGCCTATGCGCTTTACGGCGAAACCAGTGGTCCAATTTTTCAACGAGTGGGCGGTACCATCATCTGGCGCGGACATTTTCAGGGGGTCGTCATAGGTCCAAATAATGAAAAGTGGGACACGGTCTTCATCGCCCGTTACCCCAACGCCCACGCATTCCTTGAGATGGTCACAGACCCTGATTACCAACTCGCAGTGGTCAACCGTCAGGCGGCCGTTCAGACCTCAAGACTTATACGCTTCGCAGAGCATGAAAGCACGAGTGATGTGTTTAGCGGCTAACGCATGAGGATCCGGATACTAGACAAGCACAAGAAAGGATGGAGGCTCGGAGCGGAATCGAACCGCTGTATACGGATTTGCAATCCGCTGCATCACCACTCTGCCACCGAGCCAACAAAAACCTACGCTTTAGACTGCTCTGGAAATATACACAGTGAGTCGTTTACAGCGCGCGGCGAGTATACACACAACCTACAAACGTTGCCAATGATTCACGCATTTGAGTGTGCATCGCACCCCAATCATCAACGATGTCGACACGCCTCCAACCGCTACGCGAACGCGCTGCACTCAAGTCACCGAGAACTATGCCGATGCAACTGAAGTGTACGACCTACCCTTCTTGTTCGCGCAAAACTTGGGCAAACGCTTGGAGGTAAATCATCATAGACCACAGCGTCAACACGACGGCGAGAAACAGAATAGTCTGTGCAAACCAGCTCCAGTATTTATAGGTATCCGGGAGAATGACTAGCAGCATGCCAATGGCTGTCATTTGAAATCCAGTCTTCCATTTCCCAAGCTGCGACACCTTGACAGCGGTACTCCTGCCTAATTGCGCCATCCACTCTCTGAGCGCGCTGACCACAATCTCCCTGCCGACAATAACGCACGCGCACAGCGTGATCAGACTACTATCGAAGCGGTGCACTAGCAGCACCAGCGCGGTTGCCACAATGAGTTTATCTGCTACTGGGTCAAGAAAAGCACCGAACGCCGTCGTCTGCCCAGAGCGCCGCGCTAGCCACCCGTCAAACCAATCGGTAACGGCCGCAATCGTAAACACACTGGCGGCGCCCCAAGTGGAGAACGGCTGTTCACCATAAAATAGCACTGCCATTAAAGGAATTGCGGCGACACGTAGCAGAGTCAGTGTGTTGGGTAAGTTAAAGCGCACAGTTTCGTTCCTTAGGAATCGTCTGTAGTGTCGCACAGAACACGCTTAATCACCCACGCTGTGTAAGTGATCGTAAATTGTCTGCGCGAGTGACTGACTAACGCCAGTCACTTTAATCAATTCGTCTATGTTTGCGCCAGCAACCCCAGTCGCACTTCCGAAATGCCGCAAAAGCTCCCGACGACGCTTTGCGCCTACGCCAGGAATACCTTCGAGGGATGAAGCATTTCTCGCTTTTGATCTGCGCGCACGATGCCCCGTAATAGCAAAGCGATGGGCTTCGTCTCGAATTTGCTGAATGAGATGCAAGGCAGGATTATCACCTCTCAATTGACTCTCTCGACCCGTATCGCCATCAATCAGCGTCTCAAATCCGGCTTTTCGGGTAGTGCCTTTGGCAATGCCGACAACCCGCACCGAGGTAATATCGAAACTCGAAAGCACTGACATAGCCTGAGAGACCTGCCCTTTACCGCCGTCAATGAACAGAATGTCCGGCAAGGCCCCCTCCCCACTAGAAAGCCGTTTATAGCGGCGCTCAAGGGACTGCTGCATGGCAGCGTAGTCGTCGCCGGGGGTGATGCCGTCAATATTAAACTTCCGGTAATCGGCCTTACGAGGGCCGGAAGCGTCAAAAACAACGCATGACGCAACGGTCGCCTCGCCTGAACTGTGGCTAATATCAAAGCATTCCATGCGCGTCGGCAAGACCTCTAAGGCCAGCTCTCGACGCAGTGCCTCCAAGCGTGCCGCCACAGTCTGCTTACCATTGAGGTGAGATGCCAAGTTTGTCTCAGCGGTTTGCATAGCAAGTTGCAGCCATCGCGCTCTTGCGTCACGGACTTTATGACGAATGACCACACGGCGCTTCGCCTGCTGTGACAGCGCCTCTTCAAGCACGGTCAAGCCATCAAGTGGCGCGTTGACAAGAATTTCCGCAGGCACAGACTGTTTACCGGACAAATAAAACTGCGGTATGAACGCCTCAAGCACTTGAACCGCCTCTTCATCGAGCCGTGTTGGAGGATAAAACGTTCGACTGCCGAGTACCCGACCTTCTCGAACAAAAAGCACTTGTACACAAGCACTTCCTGAACCTGTAGCGGCTGACAAAATATCAAGATCACCGGTGCTGCCTTCAATACCTTGCACCGATTGCACTTGCTGTAGCTGCGCTAACTGGTCTCTGCGCTCAGCCGCCTCTTCATAGCGAAGTTCGCCTGCAGCACTTTCCATTTCATCGGCTAAACGCCCCATCAACTCCTGGGATTTACCCGATAAGAACATGACCGTTTTTTCTAATTGCTCGTTGTAATCCTCATCACTCACGAGTCCTACGCAGGGTGCGGTGCACCGGCCAATTTGGTGCTGCAAACAGGGCCTTGAGCGGTTTCGGAAATAACTGTCCTCACATTGACGCAGCTTCAGCACTTTTTGAAGAAGGTGTAATGTTGACCGAACCGCCCCTGCACTGGGATAAGGGCCAAAATATTCGCCTTTACGCCGCTTCGGTCCACGGTGCAGCCCCAGGCGAGGCCAGCGATCTTGACTAGACAAATAGATATAGGGGTATGACTTATCATCTTTTAGCGAGATGTTGTAAGGCGGGCGATTCTCTTTGATCAGATTGTGCTCTAACAGAAGAGCATCGACTTCAGTACTAGTAACGGTAATCTGAATATCGGCAATTCGGTTCACCAGCGCCATGGTCTTAACCGTAAGCCCTGACGCTCTAAAATAACTCGTTACTCGATTTTTGAGATTCTTAGCCTTACCCACATAGAGCAAGCCGCCTTCGCGGTCATACATCTGATAAACCCCAGGACGTGCGGTCAAGGTCTCGAGGAATGCTTTATGGTCGAATGAAGTCAACGCTTAACTCGCTATGCTGCTGGAAGACCAATGAGCGAAGGCTCCATTTCTAGAGCTATCTGAAATTCATTTTCAACTGACTGCGTGATTTTTGTCGCCAAACTTAAGACGCCGGCGGCGCTACCAGCACCGTAATTGACCATGATTAGCGCATGGTCACGATAGATACCGATACCTCCCTCGTGAGTCGCATCGCGCCATCCAAGATAATCAATCATCCAGGCCGCCGACAACTTGACGGCATCTGGGCTTGACGAATACTGAGGCATCGCAGGCCAGTTAACCCTCATAGACTGGGCAACGTGCAATGGGACCGTCGGATTCTTAAAAAAACTCCCCACGTTGGGAAGGTTGGTTGGATCAGGCAACTTAGCACGGCGCAGGGATACCACCTGCTCCAAAATGTCCGTCGCACAATGAGGCCCCGTGCCCAAGGCCTGCTTAAGTTCTGGATACGTCACCACGGGAGCAGCGTTTCGATCGAGCTCGAAATCCACCGCGACGATAATATAATGCGCACCGGCAGCCCGCTTAAAAATACTGTCTCGATAGCCAAAATGGCAATCGGCGGCCGATAAGGTTTTGAACTCTCCCAACCCACGATCGTAGCAATAAACTGATTGGACTCGGCTAGCCAGCTCGACACCATAGGCGCCGATATTTTGTACCGGTGCGGCGCCGACGGTTCCCGGAATCAAGGCGAGATTTTCAAGCCCATGAAACCCTTGCTCAGCGGCCCATAAAACAAAGCTGTGCCAATTCTCGCCGGCAGCGGCACGAACGAGTAAGCGTGTGCCATCGTCGTCCACCACTTTCAGACCAGAGATAGCCATTTCCATGACTAAGCCCTGCACAAGCGGCTGCATAACCGTGTTGCTACCTTCGCCAAGTACGGTAATCGAGACATCCCGATCTGCCGCCCAAGCTAGCGCGTCCACCAATGCGGACTCGCTCTCGATTCGGAGAAAGTACTCCCCGTGGGCGGGTAGGCGCATTCCGTTCAAATGGCCAATGTCTGCCATACTCTCGGGACTAACCACGCGTTCCTTCCATTAACCGGCGCACGTGCTCGAGATCGGACTCCGTATCAACGCCCGCAGGCACTGACGCGGCCGCAGCAACCACTCGAATCACCTCACCGTGCGCTAAAGCACGAAGCTGCTCAAGACTCTCAAGCTGCTCAATCGCTGCAGGCTCCCACGTAACATAGCGTGAAAGAAACCCGCATCGATAGGCGTAAAGGCCGACATGCCGGCGCGCTGTTTGTAACAATTGTGACTCGGCAGACTCTCCCGCTCTCGGAAAGGGGATCACCGCTCGCGAGAAGTAAAGCGCCCTGCCCTCGTCACTGGCCACGACTTTCACTACCGCAGGATTGTGCATATCGTCTATGTGCAGGATAGGCTCCGATAGCGTTGCGATTGCGGCGTCTGGGTGTGTCAGCAGCTCACGCGCCACTTGCTCAATATTGGCCGCGGGCATCAGTGGCTCGTCGCCTTGCAGATTTACCACAACATCGTCTTCACCCCAGCCTCGTTGTTTCGCAACTTCGGCCAGTCGATCGGTGCCCGAGGGATGATCAGCGCGCGTCATAACGACATCAGCGCCGTAGGCGGCCATTGCGCTCGCTATTGCTTCATGGTCCGTTGCGACCACCACTTCCGCTGCCGTGCTTTCCTTCGCTCGGCACCATGCCCAATAAACCATAGGGTGGCCCGCAATAGTCGCGAGCGCTTTACCCGGTAAGCGGGTTGAGCCAAAGCGGGCAGGAATTACAACTCTGAACATGCGTCCTCTCTTGCACTTTGAAAACGTGTTAGCAATGTTGCCACGAGCGAATCAGGAATGACGGCGTCAATAACAAGAACCCACAGGCGCTCATCCGTAAGCGAGGGAATCTTCACTGCGTCTTTTTCAGTAATGATAATAATGTCTGCGGTAATCGCATCAAGATCTTCTTTGGTCAACGTATAGTGGTCTGGAAAGGCGCAGTTAACGCTCGTTAACCCAAGAAATTCTAGCGAATTGAAAAACTGATCTGGCTGCCCCAATGCAGTCACCGCCGCAATTGCCTTGCTATCTCGCCAATATTCTTGGGCCTTAAGCGTTGTTATCCGTTCACCCGAGTGATGATGCCGTAAGCCACTTATGTCGTAGTGAAATGCATGCTCTGCCTTTTCGCCATTTCTTTCAAGCAACCAGTCAATGGACTCAAGACGGGTTGCCGGCTCCCGCAAAGGGCCCATAGGAAGCAAGTGCTTATTACCTAGCCCTCGTGCAGCATCGAGCACAAGAATCTCAAAGGCACGAGCCATACCGTAATGTTGCATTCCATCGTCGGACAAAATCACATCGGGGCCAAAGCGTTCCGCATAACGGACTGCAGCCGCTCGATTTCTGCCAACGATGACCGGACAATCGCAGCGCAGCGCTAAAAGACGTGGTTCATCGCCGACGGCGTTGGCACTCGTCCGCGCGCTCACAGCCTCTGGCGGGTCGATGACTGTGCCGCCGTAACCTCGACTGACCACAGCAACGTTAAGACCACGGCCGGTCAGCGCGTCGACCAATGCAATGATAACGGGGGTCTTGCCTGTACCACCGACAGTAATACCGCCAACAACGACTACCGGCGTCTCACTGTCGGCGGGAGGATAGGCAAGAAACCGTTTGCGCCGGACATAGACCACAGCGCGGACTAGCGCACTTAATGGCCATAGCAACCAGAGCCAAACTGCACCGTCGTACCATGCGCGAGTGACCCACAATTCCAGACGTTGCTTAATCTTAATGAAGGTCACCTAATCCCTGTCTATACAGTTTGGCATAAAGCCCATTCTGCTCAAGCAACTCGCGATGATGTCCTTCTGCGACAATCCGCCCCTCATCAAGCACCACAACGCGGTCTGCTTTCTCGATGGTCGATAAGCGATGGGCTATCACCAACGTTGTGCGCTGCTCTGTCACTGCGTCGAGCGCTAGCTGAACCTGCGCCTCCGATTCAGTGTCGAGAGCTGAAGTGGCCTCATCGAGAATTAAAACGGGTGCGTCTTTCAAAAATGCTCTTGCAATCGCAAGCCGCTGCCGCTGGCCGCCTGAGAGGCCTGCCCCTTGATCACCTAACACTGTGTCGAGACCCGCGGGTAACTCATTAATGAATAGGGTCGCATGTGCACGCTGGCATGCTTGATCAATCGCCTCATCTGTTGAATCCGCCAAAAGTCCAAACGCTATATTGTGTCGTACGGTATCGCTAAACAATTCAATAGACTGCGAAACAACGCCAATCTGCTTGCGATAACTTGCCATCTGATACTGCGAAATATCGTGATCATCTAGCGCAATGCTGCCCGCCGAGGGTTCATGAAAGCGCTGTAACAGCTGGACGAGTGTCGACTTGCCACTACCGGAGCGCCCGACGAAAGCAACCGTCTCGCCCGCCTTGATATGCAAACTCATATCGTCAATGGCCAGCTTACTGCTCCCCGGGTAACGAAAAGACACATTACGAAAAGCGACATCGCCTTGCGCTCTGGTGAGCATTAGCGTGCCTTTATCTGGTTCCGGAGCGGCATCCATTTGTTGGAAGACATCTTCAGCCGCTGCAAGGCCCCGCTGAATAACGCTTTGTACGCCACTCAATGTACGAATTGGCTTACCGACTTGCGCCGCTGCCGTTATGAATGCCACCAATGAACCTGCTGAGAAGCCTGCAAGAATTGATGGATCCAAAGCGAACCAAAATAAGGCACCCAGGGCTAGAGCCAGTAGTGTTTGAATAATAGGTGTTGATATTGCCTGAACCAGTGCGAGCTTGAGACTTTGATTACGATTGAACAGACTAGCAGCTTCAAAACGGTCGCTTTGCTGCTGGACGGCGCCATAGCTTCGAATGCTTTCAAACGCACCTAATGTCTCTTGGCTTATCTGTGTCACTGAGCCCATGGAATCTTGAATACGACGGCTATAACGACGGAAATGTTTCCCTACTACCGCCACTACCATGCCAATAGCAGGCGCTACCAAGAAAAATATAAAACTCAAACGCCAGTTTAGATACAGCATGTAGCCCACGAGCGCGATGACGGTCAAACCTTCGCGCAACATAATCTTTAAGGCATCACTCGCGGCGCCCGACACTTGCTCAACATTAAACGTTAACTTACTGACCAAGCTACCCGTCGAGTGCTGATCGTAATACGCCTTCGGAACGCTTAAAAATACGTCAAATAACTGTGTTCTCAGTGTGTGTATCACCGAGCGCGCAACAATGTTCATGCAATAGTTGCCCACGAAATAACCCAGTGCACGGCCCAATGCCAATGTCACAGCGGCAATAGGAACCGCTATCCGTGCATATTCGAGAAGGGTTTGATCCTGTTTAGGCCACAGCAGATTAACCGCACTTTCAACTATGCCTATGGATCCCGGAGTATCCTCGCCTAAGGAATCGAGTAAAAATTGGAGTAAGTCTGCGAGTAAGACGTTGCCTACTGAATAAACAACAAAGCCCACAATGCTAATTACAAACACTAGGGTGTGGGGGACAACGTAGCCCAGCAGCCGCCGATAAAGCGATAAATCGCCGTTCCCATCAGCCATCGTAAACCTCTGTATCTTCACTATTCTTGGGGCTTTGGGCCGCAATAGTCAGGCTTTTAAAACCCAAAACATTAGCAGCATCCAAGGCGGTCACAACGTGTCTATGGGCAGCGGAGCCATCAGCGGCAATGGTCAGCGGTAGATCACGACGGGGCCCCGCGGCGAGCCTGAGCGCCTTGCGCAAACCGCGCGCATCGGAAGGAATAGCCTCGCCGTTCAAACGAAAGAGTCCGTCAGCGCTGATCATAAGATCAAGCTTCACAGGGCTATCCGTAGCCGGCTCACCTGTTGCTTCGGGTAGGTTCACTGCCAGCTGAGTTTCTGATGTAAAGCTCGTAGACACCATAAAGAATATCAGCAACAGAAACACGACATCAATCAGTGGTGTTAAATTGATTGCCAACTCGTCTCTGCGTTGCCGTCGAAATTTCAACTGTCGTATTCCGTCTTTCTACCGGTATGAAGAGCATCGACTAACTTAATGGTTTCCTGCTCTAAACTCACAACGATGGTATCAATTTTACCCGTGAAATAACGGTGCATAACCAGTGCGGGAATAGCTACGATCAAACCTGTTGCTGTCGTGATTAAAGCCTCAGAAATGCCGCCTGCCAACGCATTCGCATTGCCCGTGCCCTGAACCGTGATCTCCGTAAAGACGCGAATCATGCCAACGACGGTGCCTAACAAACCCAACAGAGGAGCAATAGCGGCTACCGTGCCGAGGGTATTCAGGTACTTCTCCAAGTCATGCACCACGTGCCCCGCCGCGTCTTGAATACTTTCCTTCATGACGTCACGACCTTGTGAGCGATTGGCGAGCCCCGCAGCCAAAATAGTACCCAGCGCAGAACCTTGGCGTAACTGCTTAAGTCTCTGAGTATCGAGCTCCCCTGCCTTCAACTGCCTCCAAACAGTCGCCAATAAATGCGGCGGCGCGATGCTCTTTGAGTTAAGCGCAATCCATCGCTCAATGGAGATTGTAAGGGCAATCACAGAGCACAGTAGAATGAGAGGCATAACCCAGCCTCCAGCGGCAAGTAAATCAATCACAGCAACACCTCTTTAGAAGGCTTGAGTATACCCGTGCAGCCCGCTGCACCCAATCACGGTTTCTGCAACCAAAAGGGTGTCCGACGCGTTCGCATCGAGGTCAGCTTACTATCTCCCTCAGGACTTATTGTAATCCGAATCGATCCGCTAAGCCGTGTATCCACGATCTTGGCACCTGTCGCTTGCAGTCGTTCGTACACTGATCTGCTGGGGTGATCAAAGCTATTCGCATACCCGGCACTAATGATCGCGCGCTCAGCTCTCAACCATTTTAGCCACGCCCACGAGGACGATGTTTTACTACCGTGATGAGCGACGACTAAGGTGTCCGCAGACAGCTCCCCACGCCAGTACTTCACCAAATCGCGCTCTCGATCTTGCCCAATATCTCCCGCCAGAATAATTGTGTAACCCCGGTACTCGATGCGTAACACACAGCTTGAAGCGTTGGTCTTCTGACGATCCTGACCATTACCATTAAGTACAGTTATTGTAGACTCACCCAGCCAAGATAGGCGCATTCCGGGCCTACAGGGCTGTCCACCAAAACCCCAGTGCGCATTCGCTGTTACACGGTTTTTAAGCGCATCTAGGCCGCCGCTGTGATCACGGTCGGCATGACTAATAACCAAATGATCAATCGACGTTCGACCATACGCTTTCATGTAGGGATAGATCACCTTTTCAAATTGACTGAAATGTAATCCGTCACCCACCCCGGTATCGTACAGCAGCCACTGATCCGCCTCTTGCCACAGTACCGCCAAACCTTGTCCAACATCGAATACCAGTAAACTCGCTTCATCGCTATTCTTTGGCCAGAGGGTGACTAAGGCGCATAAACCTAGCGTCAATAGACGTCCTCGTGGCGGACAAGGCGCGTAAAAGGCCACGAGAGCAATGAAGCACAAGGCAAAAAACTGAGGCACTGTGACAGCCAGCTCAACAAAACCAAAAGCAGGTATGTGTTCGACCAAGCTATCAACACCGGCGAGAAACACGCGGACACCGTCACTAGCAAGACTCCAAAGCCAATCGGCCTGAACCCCCAATAAAACCTCCAAAAGCATCACTAGCATTAGGCAAGGAATGACCCAATAAACCATTATAGGAACAAGCCCAATATTGGAGATTAGTGCGACAACGCTCGTACCTCCGAACCAGAACAGCGTGAGCGGAGCAAGCAGCAACGTTAGTCCCAGCTGTATGAGTATTAACCGCTGCCACAGCGGCCGGCGCTGATAGCGCCGACTCAATAGCAGTAGCGCGCCGGTAGCCCCAGCACTGAGCCACAAGCCACTCGAGAAAACAGCAAATGGGTAGGCGCTAAGTATCAGGAGCACAGCCGCAACCAGCACCCGCTCCGCTCGAGTTCGCCAGCCCAGATTAATCGTTAACGTTACAGCGCTAAGCATAATCAGTGCGCGCTGAGTGGGAATAGATAGTCCGGCGAGCGCCGCATACAGCGCTGCGCCTACCAACGCAAAAAGTGCGATCCACCGTCGATCCCGTGCTGTGCTTAATGGACGAAGACCGCTTATCCACGTTCCCAATAACCAGACGATCCCATAGATCAGCCCAATGTGCAGGCCGCTAATAACCAGCACATGGCTGAGCCCCAACACGCGAAATCGATGCCAGTCATCGGTGGTTATATCAGCTGAAGATCCAACGAGTAATGCAGCAAAAATCCCTTTGACACGTGACGGCTCTGATAACGATGCAATCCGATCAGCCACACTAAGACGCCTGTAAGCTAAGCTTGGCGAACTGGCTGAATCAACGATACGCACTGATCGCACGGTCGCATGACCATGAATGGCAGATGCTGCAGCGCGCGCCTGATCCGGTAATTGCCCCTCGTTCCACTGACTGGGTACTGGTCGCAATATCACGTCCAGCGCCACATGATCGCCGAGCCTAATAGTCGGTTCGTGGGACCAATAGCTCAGTTGTAAACGTCTTGCTCCAGCACAAATGCTTTCCTCTTGCTCGTTAGAATCAATAGTGAACGATTGACGCGTACGACCATCGGGCATCATCACACTGCGCGGAAAACTGACTACCTGACCTGTCAAATGCGCTGAGTGTCGAGAACAGCTGTCAGGCAAGGTTTGTGTGTGCCAGTAGAAAATCCCAGTGCCGCTGAATATGCACCCTACCAATAACCATTGAAGTAAGCCTTGGTACGTGTAGGCGTAAGACCGATACGGACCACCCATAAAACGAAAATAGACAAGCGGTAAAAGTGCCAGTGCAAAAGGACTTAATAACCATGGCGTTATCGGTGAAAATAGCGGGGCTATGAGGCCTATAATGAACGCCACCCGGGCCGATGTGCCAAATAATTGCCGTTGTTTAATGGCCGGCATGGACATTAAGCGTCATACTTTACTCACCGTCGATATAGACCGATAGAGTCAAGCAAAGCTCGGTGAACCAAACCACAGCAGTGCATTGATACAACCAATAATGGTTAGGATTGGCCAGTTGTTACTTACCGAGACTTAAAGCAGGGTATGCCAAGAAAATTATTCAGGCGTTTAGCACTTTCTCCCGAGAAAGTGCGACAGATGAGGTCGCTTCGCTCCCTGGGCGACTGGATCTATGAGCCAAATTTATGGCACATCAATCGCACGTCCACAGCCATAGCTTTTGCCATCGGCTTGTCCTGCGCAATGATCCCAGTACCCGGACAGATTTTTCTTGCAGTCCTACTCGCCGTCCGCCTCAAAGCGAACTTGCCGCTAAGTGTGACGCTAATTTTCGTTACTAACCCACTTACCATGCCCGTGATTTATTATGCGGCTTATAAAATTGGGGCTCAGCTCCTCAATACACCGATAATCGACGTTGAATTTGCTATTAGTTGGGAGTGGCTACGAGACAGTCTCGGTGCTATCTGGGCGCCGTTTTTACTCGGCTGTACCGTTCTTGGTATCAGTGCTGGAGCGATGGGGTATCTTTTTATTAGCGCCCTGTGGCGATGGCGTGTCAGCCGCGATTGGCAAAGGCGGCGTTTGCGACGTAAAACCTAACGCTGCTTACTAAAACCCAACGACCCTCGCTAAAACCCAATGACCTTCGCTAAAACCTAACGACCCTCTCTAAAACCTAACGATCCTCTCTAAAACCTAACGGCCCTCTCTAAAACCTAACGGCCCTCGCTAGCGGGTGTGATTTGCCAGTATTTCGGCGACGGGCAGTGACGCCGCACGGCGGGCGGGTAATAGTGCTGCGATGACACAGAGACAGACCGACACGCACCAGAGTAAAAGAGCGTCTTCTGCTCGGACATCTACGGGCAAGAAAGATAGCGGGTAGACATCCGTCGATAACAGCTGAATATCAAAAAACATCTCTAAGCCCTGTGCGACGCGCGGCGCCAAAAGTGCAAGCCCAGTCCCCAGTAGCAAACCAATCGAAGCGCCTAACACCCCTATCAACCCGCCTTGCAGCAGGTAGATACTCGCAATGTCACCGGTACTTGCGCCCATCGAGCGCAACATGGCTATTGCTCCTTGACGATCTTTGACGACCAGTACGAGTGAAGAGACCACATTAAAGGCGGCCACAGCGATGATCGATAGCAGCAGTAACGTAACCAGGTCCCTCGATAGCTGAATGGCGCTGTAAAGATTCCCCTGCTCCGCGGTCCAATCACTGGCATAAAAACGGTTAGGCAGTGTGCGAGACAACTGCCAGCGCATTGCAGACGCCTCGAACAAGTCGCCCAGCTGGAGCGCAAGGCCATTGGGCACAGCGGCTGCCCCGGTCGCCGTTGCAACATAACTAAACGTTCCCAGCATGAGCCCCTCATCAAGCTCCGTGCCCGATCTTACCAAGCCGACGACATCAGCAGTCATTGTCGTAGGTTGCCGCTGCTCGCCGCTTCCTCGATCATCTTGAGGCGTAATGATTCGGAGCTTGGCACCCACGTCGATTGACAGTTTCTCTGCGAGGGCTTGGCCAACCAATACTTGACCGGCCTTCAAGATTCCAAAATCGTTGTCTACCAATACCCGCCATCGCCCCATCGCGCTGGCCTCAAGGCCCAGAAGAAGCGCAGGAGACACACGGTTACCGCGGACGATGAGAATATCTCGCTCATGAAAAAGTGCCGCCTGGGTCACCGGTAATGACTCAGTGAGCTCATCGCGCAGGGACTGCCATTCTTGTGTTCCGGCAAAGCCTTTAATGGTGATGTGTGGAACAAGACGCAAAATTCGCTGCTCGAGTTCTCGCTCAAAGCCATTCATCACGCTGGACACAGCCAGCAGCACGGCTACAGCTAGAATCAAACCCAGTACCGACAGGCGCGATAAAAAACCCGATAACCCACGACCTCGATCAAGGGTCTGGCGCCTTGCAAACTCAAATCGCTGGGACCAAGGCATACTCATGACGACAACAGAGCACCTCGCGTAAGAGTCATTACGCGATTCATACGTTGTGCAATACGCATGTCATGGGTCACAACGACGAAGGCCGTGTCCTCACGCTCCAATGACACCATTAAATCCAGCACTTGCTCAGCAGATTCAGGATCAAGATTACCTGTAGGCTCATCCATCAGGACACAGCTAGGGCGATTGACGAGCGCTCTCGCGATCGCAACTCGCTGCCGCTCTCCTCCCGACAAAGCGTTCGGTCGATGGTGCAAACGTTCTTCAAGCCCAACTTGGGCAAGCAGCGATGCCGCTTTCTCAATCGCCTTATCACGATCGAGGCCGGCAATGCGCGCCGGCATTGCTACCGCCTCTACCGCAGTAAACTCCGGGAGCAGGTGATGAAATTGAAAGACAAAGCCGAGCTGCTGATTCCGCCAGTCGCAGCGCTCGTTCTCAGTCATCAAAGCCATCTCCCGACCTGAAACCGATACGCTACCGCTACTGGGAACATCGAGGCCGCCCAGTAAATTGAGCAATGTGGACTTTCCTGATCCTGAGCGTCCAACAATGGCAACGGACTCGCCTGCCAGCAGGGAAAAATTCAAGCTTGTAAGCACGTTGACGGTTTTCTCACCGTCGCGATAACTCTTAGATAAATTTCGGCAAGCAAGTATTGGCTCAGACATGATTGAGAACCTCAACGGGATGAATTTTTGATGCGCGCCAAGCGGGATAAGCCGTCGCCATAAGGCTCAGTAACATCGCCACTGCCCCCGTGGCGAACACATCGGACCACTGCAGCAACGATGGCAACCGCCCGATGTAATAAACTCTCGGGTCGAAAATGGGCGTGCCGCTTAATTGTTCCGCCCACAGGACGATATCACTAATCGATAGTGCCAAAGACACACCCAGGACTGTACCGAGAAGAGTCCCCACACCACCGAGGACGACGCCCTGCCCCATAAAGACCCACATAATCTGTCCAGACGATAAACCCATGATCCGAAGCACGGCGATATCCGAGCGTTTTTCCGTAACGGACATCGTGAGCGTAGACACAATGTTAAACGCGGCCACCATGACAACGGCAAGCAATAACGTAGCTACTGTAATTTTTTCCATACGAACCGCTGTAAACAACGAGCCCTGTGTGGCACGCCAATCGGTGACTCGAAATCCAGGATCCAGGTGACGCTTTAATACACGAGAGGCGACATCGCTTTGGCTACTGTGTTGAAAGTGAAGCTGCAGGCCATCAACACCTGCCCGCGAAAACAAGCGTCTAGCGGTATCGAGAGAGACATAAGCCTGCTTTACATCGAGGTCTGCCCCAACTTTAAAAAAGCCTCGTACAACGAGCTGTTTGGTGCGAGGAAACACACCGAGTGGCGTAACAGCCAAAGTGGGAAGCGTTACGGAAACCGTGTCACCCACATGCACCCCCAGCAGTCTTCCAAGGGTGGCTCCCAATACAACGGAAAAACGTTCCGTCTCTAGTACAGAGAGCTCGCCGGCCACCATATGGTCGTGTAGACCACTCACCCGCTGCTGAGCTCGTAAATCGATGCCGGTCATCGAGACGCCTCGCTGTCGACCCCAACCCTCGAGTAACACCTGATCTGATATAAAAGGCGCGATAGCGTCTACCGTAAGTACTTTTTCGATGTCGCCAGCAAGCACCGACCAGTCAGCCACTTGACCCTGTTTTGCGGTCACCTGGGTATGAGGTACCAATGCAAGAATTCGTGATTCCAGCTCTTGAGCGAAACCATTCATGACGGACATAACGGTAACGAGGCTTGTGACGCCCAACACCATGCCCAACATCGATATCCACGCGACCACCCGCGCAAAGCCTTTTCGTCGACCGCGCAAGCTGTAGCGCAGAATCAACTCAGGAAGTAGTCGCATGACGAGGTAACGGGGGGTGCTAGGAGCGTGGATCGAAGCGCTTCACCGCTTGATCAATAGGGTCTGCGGCAGTAGATACCGACTTTTGCTCGACCTCGCACAACGTTGGGTCGTCACCACAAATTTCGCATTTCTGTGGCGTCCCAAGAATCTTGCCCACGCCGCCACATGATCCACTAATGGGCGCGCGCCCGGCAATAACGCCGATCGACATTCCAGCAATAATCACAGCAAACACCAAGAACGTTACAATAAAAATCACAGCGCTACTCCCACTTGAGACGACAGCCTACACATCGCCGACGTTTGTTGCCAGATAGGGTTCGAAGGCCGATGTAGACAACACAACGAACTCACCCTCCCGTCGACTGACTAAATAAACCGCTAATTGTTGTTTCTCGGCGATATCCAGTGCCTGCTCTGCGCCTACAACTAACAGTGCCGTTGCCCAAGCATCGGCTAGCGTAGTCGAGGGATGAACAACCGTTACCGAGACCAAGTCATGCCGAATAGGATTGCCAGTGCGAGGGTCAATGACGTGTGAATAAAGCTGCCCCTCGTGCTCAAAATAATTTCGGTAATCCCCTGAAGTCGCTATACCAACATCTGTTGCTTCAATGGCCGCTTGGACACCGAAACCACCCTTATCGGGTCGCTCGACGGCTATGCGCCATGGTGTCATTCGAGGGCTATGACCTCGTAGCTGAATTTCCCCACCAATGTCTAACATAAAATTGCGCACGCCCAGCTCGTCAAGAGCATCAGCGCCCAGGTCAACGCCATACCCTTTAGCGATTGACGACAGCTCTAAGGACACCCCCTCCCTGTGTTTCGAGAGCGTGCGGGTTTCTGGTGTCCAGCTAAAATGCTCAAAGCCCACCTTGTCTTTCGCCGCTAAAATAGCGTCTTCAGTAGGGAATAGTTTGGGTCCGTTTGGACCAAAACCCCACAAGTCGAGTAAGGGTGACAAGGTCACATCGTAGGCGCCGCCGCTGAGAGCGTTGATTTTTCTAGCCTCGTTAAAAACATAGGCAAAATCCCAGTCAAGTTCAAAAGGCTCACCTACAGGTGAAGCATTGAACTGACTGATACTTGAGCTGGGGTCATAAGTATTCATACTTCGATTGACCACTTCGAAAGCCTCTAACAGCGCGGTCTTAATGTTGGCTTCAGGGGGCGTTTGCTCATCGGGGAGGTACGTAAGACTCCACCCGGTGCCATAGATCGAGCCCTGCAGGCGCACGACATCGGGGCCTTTGTCAGCACAGCCTGAAAAGCAAAGCAAACCAACAAACAAAAAGGCCAGCACTTTGGCTGGCCGTAAGTGGTTATCCACCGAAGTCATCGAGCAAAATATTGTCACGCTCAACACCCAAATCCACCAGCATTTTAATCACGGCGGCATTCATCATGGGTGGGCCGCACATATAGTATTCACAGTCTTCTGGCGCAGGATGGTCTTTGAGATATTGCTCATAGAGGACGTTATGGATAAAGCCGGTCAGCCCGTCCCAGTTATCCTCGGGCTGTGGATCCGATAGAGCAACATGCCAGTCAAAGTTGTCTTTCTCTGCAGCAAGACCGTCGTAGTCCTCGACATAAAACATTTCACGGAGCGAGCGAGCGCCATACCAAAAGCTGATCTTTCGGTTGCTGTCGAGTCGCTTTAACTGATCAAAAAGGTGCGATCTCATGGGCGCCATACCTGCCCCGCCACCAATGAATACCATCTCGGCTTGGGTATCCTTTGCAAAGAACTCACCGAAAGGCCCATAGACAGTTACCTTGTCGCCCGGTTTTAAACCGAATACCCAGCTCGACATAATCCCCGCTGGGATGCCTTCGCTACCAGGAGGCGGTGATGCAATACGAATATTAAACTTAACGACCCCTTTCTCTTCAGGGTAATTGGCCATGGAGTAGGCGCGAATCGTCGTATCTTTAGACTGTGATTCTATGTTGAAGAAGCCAAAGCGCTCCCAGTCACCGCGATATTCTTCACCAATCTCGAAATCTTTGTATTTAATGGTGTGCGGTGGGCACTCGAGCTGCACATAACCACCTGCGCGAAAGTCTACGTTTTCGCCTTCAGGTAAGCGCAAAACAAGCTCTTTGATGAACGTGGCTACGTTGTCATTTGACTCGACCGTGCACTCCCACTGCTTAACGCCGAAGACTTCCTCGGGAATCTGGATTTTCATGTCTTGCTTAACAGGCGTCTGGCAAGACAAGCGCCAACCGTCGTTAGCCTCCCGCCGTGTGAAGTGCGACTCCTCGGTAGGTAACATGGCTCCACCGCCGTCACGTACGACACACTTGCACTGCGCACAGGTACCGCCACCGCCACACGCACTGGCTAGAAACAAATTGGCATCAGCGAGTGTTTGTAGCAACTTGCCGCCGGCGGGTACTTCAATGGTGCGCTCTCCGTTGATTTCAATGCTGATATTACCGCTGCTCACTAAGCGTGACCGAGCGAATAAAATCACCATGACCAAGGCCACCACAATCACAGTGAACATGCTGACGCCGTAAACTATTGTCATATCCATGACTTACCTACACCTCTTTGCGCTAGAGTCTGTGAATCAAATGTCGATACCACCGAAGGACATGAAGCCAAGCGACATTAATCCCACAGTGATAAACGTTATACCTAAACCTTGCAGCCCTTCGGGCACGTCGCTGTATTTCAGCTTTTCCCGAATACCGGCCAGCGCGACAATCGCAAGCGCCCAACCGACACCGGCGCCAGCGCCAAAGACGACGCTCTCGCCAAAATTGTAACTACGCTCCACCATGAACAGTGACGCACCCAAGATGGCGCAATTCACGGTGATCAACGGTAGAAACACGCCCAATGCGGCATAAAGTGCCGGCACATACCGATCAAGGAACATCTCCAAAATCTGTACCAGCGCGGCGATAACGCCGATATAGCTCAATAGACCCAGAAAACTGAGGTCTACATCAGGCAAGCCCGCCCATGCCAAAGCACCATCGGCAAGCAAATACTGATAAATCAAGTTATTCACTGGAACCGTGATTGTCAGCACCACGACAACCGCAATACCCAAACCCAATGCTGCTTGGATCTTCTTAGAAACTGCCAAGAAGGTGCACATACCTAGGAAGAATGAGAGGGCCATGTTCTCGATGAACACAGCGCGGACAAAAAGACTGAGATAGTGTTCCATCAGGCACTCTCCTCCACAGGTGTGTGTTTAGCAATGACGAATTCGGATGCCTCTACTTGATCTTTCTGCACACTGCGCATCGCCCAAATCAACAGGCCTATCAGGAAGAAGGCACTGGGGGGTAAGAGCAACAAACCGTTGGGCATATACCAACCGCCTTCGGTAACCAAAGGTAGGACCTCAATGCCGAAAAGCTTGCCCGACCCGAACAGCTCTCGAACCGTAGCAATGGTCAGTAGGACAAATGAGTATCCTAGACCGTTACCGATACCATCGAGGAAGCTGGGCAGTGGTGGGTTCTTCATCGCATAGGCTTCTGCACGACCCATAACGATGCAGTTCGTAATGATCAATCCCACGAAAACCGACAACTGTTTGGAAATGTCATAGGCCACCGCTTTGAGAATCTGATCGACCACAATGACCAGGGACGCGATAATCGTCATTTGAACGATAATCCGAATACTCGACGGTATAAACGAGCGGATACTGGAAATGAATAAGTTGGAAAAAGCCGTCACCAACGTCAGAGCGATACACATTACCAAGGTTACTTTCAGTGAAGATGTCACCGCCAGCGCAGAACAAATACCCAGAATCTGCAGTGCAATAGGGTTATTTTTGAAGACCGGCCTTAACAGCGTGTCTTTGATATCCATTAGGCCTCTCCGTTGCGCAGGTTATTGAGATAAGGGGCAAAGCCGTCTTCGCCCAACCAAAATTGCACGAGATTACTGACACCTTTACTGGTTAACGTTGCCCCCGAAAGCCCATCAACCTGCCACTGGGCTTTACTGGAATCCGGGTTAACAGTGCCTTTAATGACTGAGATTGCGACATCGCCATCGCGATAAGCATGCTTGCCCTCCCACACCGCTTTCCAGCGCGGGTTGTCGACTTCACCCCCTAAGCCAGGGGTTTCACCGTGCTCGTAGAATCCTAAGCCCGCGATCGTGTTTGCATCAGAATCAAGGGCTACGAAACCGTACAAAGTCGACCAAAGGCCATAGCCGTGAATCGGCAAAATGACTTTGTCGAGCATGCCGCTGTCGTCATTGACCAGATAAACCAGCGCAAAATTACTCCGGCGCTGAATCTTTGCTTTATCGCGTTCACCTTCAAGAGCCGTAGATCTTGCAGGGTCCTTAGCCGCAGCACGCTGATCAAAGCTCATAGGATCGATATCCTCGGCGTAAGCGCCAGTCTCGACATCGATCACGCGAGTCGATACACGCTCAAACTGCTCTTCGATTGAGCGTTCGGCGTCATAAATGCCTGCTGCGAGCAAAATATTACGTTTTAAATCTCGGGTTTTGTTAGCTTGCTGCTGAGGCTTGAGTACAACTGCCGCAGTCGATACAACGACAGAGCAAACAATACAGAGCGCCAGTGCAACCGTTAATACCCGGCCTAGGCCTTCGTTATTACTGGACACGTGCAAGTCTCCTCTTCACATTGGCCTGCACCACAAAATGATCGAACAGCGGTGCAAAAAGATTCGCAAATAAGATGGCGAGCATCATGCCTTCAGGAAACGCTGGGTTGACCACACGAATCAACACGCACATAACGCCAATCAAAATCCCATAGGCCCAGCGTCCACCGTTGGTCATTGCCGCCGACACAGGGTCTGTCGCCATGAAAAAAGCACCGAAAGCAAAACTGCCAACCACCATGTGCCAGTACCAAGGCATAGCGAAAGCGGGATTTGAGTCGGAACCTATCCAGTTCAGTAAGGTAGAAAAGGCCACCATACCTGCGAAACAACCTGCCACGACACGCCATGAGGCAATGCGCGCCAGAAGTAAGACAGCGCCACCAATCATAACCATGAGTGTCGACGTCTCGCCGATTGACCCCGGAATACTGCCGATAAAAGCATCCATCCAGCTAAATTGCGCGGTTAAGCTCGACATGCCGTCTGCCGCGACGATACCCAGCGGGGTTGCGCCACTGTAACCATCTACCGCGGTCCAAACGCTGTCGCCTGACAATTGCGCAGGGTACGCAAAATACAGGAAGGCTCGCCCGGTCAATGCAGGGTTCAGGAAGTTTTTGCCTGTTCCACCAAAGACTTCCTTGCCAATCACCACGCCGAAGCTAATACCCATCGCCGCCTGCCATAACGGCAAATCAGGCGGCAATGTCAGCGCAAACAAAATGGACGTTACAAAGAAGCCTTCATTGACTTCATGGCCCCGTTTCATGGCAAAAAGTACTTCCCAAAAACCGCCAACGATAAACGTGACGAAATACAGGGGTAAAAAGTGCAGCGCGCCAAAGATTAGGCAATCCCACACGCTGGTTGCATCGTTGCCACCGAAAGTTGCGAGTAAAGCTCCGCGCCAACCGCCCAATTCACCGCCCGTAACCGCAAGGACCTCGTTGGCTTGGAAACCCAGGTTATACATGCCGTAAAACATCGCGGGGAATGTGGCGAACCACACGGTAATCATGATGCGCTTTAGATCAACCCCATCGCGCACGTGTGCAGACGTGCGCGTTACCGAGCCAGGAGAATAGAAAATCGTATCAACCGCTTCGTAAAGCGCATACCAATTCTCATACTTGCCCCCGGGCTTAAAATTCGGTTCTAACTTATCGAGCGTACTTCTGAGTCCCATGATTTACCCCTCCTTCTCAATGCGCGTGAGGTTTTCACGCAGGACAGGCCCGTATTCGTATTTGCCTGGGCATACGTAAGTACACAATGCCAAATCCTCCTCATCGAGCTCCAAACAGCCAAGAGCTTGGGCAGTCTCGGTGTCACCGACTAACAGTGAACGCAGCAATTGTGTGGGCAATATGTCGAGTGGCATCACGCGCTCGTAGTTACCTACCGGCACCATTGCGCGCTCAGAGCCATTGGTGTTCGTTGTCATATCGACGGGTTTTAAGCCGAACCAACTAGAGAGATAGATACCCATAACAGAGTGGCGCTTGGCTCCCGGTGATAACCAACCCAAGAAGTCACGCTGACGGCCTTCGGCAAGCACAGTGACCTGGTTGTGAAAGCGGCCAAGGTATGCAACATCGCTTTGTACCGCGCGGCCACCCAGTACTGAACCTGACAAGACGCGGTTATCACCCGCCTTTAACTCACCCGCAGTGAGTGCTTGTAAGTCTGCACCTAGCTGGGTCTTGACCAAGCGAGGCCGCTCTACCTGTGGGCCTGCAAGCGCAATAACTCGATCGGTGTACAGTTGCCCGTCGAGAAATAGTCGGCCTACAGCGATCACGTCCTGATAGCCGATGTACCAGCCAACGTTAGACAGTGATGCACCCATCAACGAATGAATGTGCGTGCCTGGGAGGCCGGCAGGATGAGGTCCAGAAAAACCCTCTTGCCGGATCCGGGGGTGCTCGCCTTTGGGTATATCTGCAGTCGGCGCACAGCATAAGTAAACGGGGCAATCGACCATGGCAGCTAGTAAATCTTGCCCGAGCGCGAAGGCCTCTTGCTGCTGGGCAATAATAGCAGTGGGCTCTGGCGCTAGCGGATGGGTATCCATAGCGGTAATAAAGAGTCCCGCCGGTGATGTCGTCGGCGATGGTACTTTGCTGTAAGGGCGAGTACGTAGCGCGGTCCACTGACCGCTATCAACCAGACGCGTGCGAATCGCTTGCCCATCTAACTGTCGAGCGTCCGATGCTGATAACGCACCGAAGTCCATAACGTCGGCATCTGCATCGACCTCAATTACAATCGACTGAAAAACCCGCCGAGCGCCTCGATTAATCGCGATAACTCTGCCGCTTGCAGGTGCTGTGTAACACACACCCTCAGTTTTTTTGTCGGTGAAGACACGCTGACCTTTGCGCACCACGTCGCCTTCAGCGACCTCCATAGTCGGTTTCATGCCAACGTAATCAGGGCCTAAGAGCGCCACATTACGAGGTGCAGCAAGAATTTCTATCTGCTGCTCGGGAGATCCCGCAATAGGGATATCCATACCGCGACGAATTTTGATCATTTGTTCTTCCGCTTTTGAGGTTGCCCACGTAGCCGACTCGATTAACGATTGCGTTAAGGTCGGCCTTTTAATGTTGGGGGACTTTCGAGCTCATGGCTCGCTCGTAGCCAGTGCGACCCCCCCAAGTCTCACTGCTACTGCCTCGAATAACGAGACAACGATATATGAACCGGAGGCTGATCGCCGGGGTGTCTACGCACCCCTCGCCCGGCATTGCAGATTGTAGCGAACCCGAAGGCCGCTTACTAGTCGTTTAGAGCGGCCCCGTGTGATCTGTGGGGTATCTCAAGTACTCAATTCCCGCCAGTTTCTCTAAAATCCTATACACCTGGCAGCTGTAGCCGTATTCGTTGTCGTACCAAAGGTAGAGCACTGCCTGCTTGCCATTAACGATGGTTGCATTGGCGTCCACCACACATGCGGAGCGCGCGCCAACAAAGTCACTGGAAACCACCTCTGGCGATGCTGAATAATCAATTTGCTTGCGCATGCTTGAGTGCAGCGCTGTATTGCGCATGAACTCATTGAGCTCTTCTTTTGTCGTCTCACGTTTTAAATTGAGATTAAGAATAGCCATGGACACATTGGGCGTAGGTACTCGAATCGCGTTACCCGTCAACTTGCCCTCTAACTGGGGCAGTACCTTCGCTACCGCTTTCGCTGCGCCAGTCTCAGTCAAAACCATATTGAGAGGCGCTGAGCGCCCGCGTCGATCGGCCTTGTGGTAGTTGTCGATCAAGTTTTGGTCGTTAGTGAACGCGTGAACCGTTTCTACGTGCCCGGAAATAATGCCGTACTCGTCATCCATCGCCTTTAACGGCGGCACGATAGCGTTCGTGGTACACGATGCAGCAGAAACAATATCGTCCGCATCGGTAATAACATCGCTATTGATGCCTGCAACCACGTTCTTGAGGTCACCTTTACCGGGCGCCGTCAAAATCACCTTACTCGCGCCCTTCGCCTGCAGATGGCGCGAGAGGCCCTCACGATCGCGCCATACACCCGTATTATCGATAACAATACAATCGTTTATGCCGTGCGCCGTGTAGTCGACTTCTTCAGGGGAACGCGCATAAATAACCTTAACTTCATTGCCGTTGGCGACGAATGACTGACGCTCTTCGTCAACGCGAATAGTGCCTTGGAAGGCTCCATGAACTGAGTCTCGGCGCAGTAAGCTTGCGCGCTTTACTAAATCATTGGGCGCGCCACCCTCTCGAACAACAATGGCGCGAAGACGAAGGCTCGCACCACCGTCGGTTTTGTCAATAAGAATACGTGCCATTAGCCGACCAATTCGGCCAAAGCCGTAAAGCACAACGTCTACAGGCTTATCGACCGGCTTCTGTGTTGAATTAATCAAGAAGTCTAACTGCTGACTGACGTAATCCTCGAGAGATTTTCCCTCCCCTAAGCGCTTATCGAAATACTCGACGGCTAAGCGACCAATATCAATATGACTGGGTCCTAGAGGCAATGCACGAATCGCCGAGAGAACCGGCGATGTTTCAAATTCAGACACCTCATTGTTTTCCAACTGGCGTACATAGCGATGAATCTTCATTATGTCGGTCACTGACTTATTCACCAGTGAGCGTCCATAAATGTAGCACTTCACATTGCGCTCACGAGCCAGTTGGCCCACCTGTGGAATCATCGACTCAGAGAGCGCCTCACGCTCCTTCCAATCGGCGAAGTAATCCTGGGGACGTTCTCGTTTGCGTTGCTCAGTCACAGTGTGCTCCTGTTAGACCATGGGTGTAGGTGGTTCTACGCGTAAATTCTTGGGCGCGGGCATTATCAGGTCTAGTGATAGGTCAAGGCAAGTTATGGACAACGCTGGAGAGCAAAAGCCGTACCCCGTAAACTACCGAGCTCATCCAATTGGGGTACCCCATGTTTCAGTCGCTAATCAATAACTTGCCATGGCCCGAGAAAGTCGGCACGCGCTCAGCTATCGGACCCTGTCCCGGAGCAAGCACGGCGCTCGCCATCGCGGAATTAGCTTCTCAGACGGGGCTGCTTGTCGTCGTAACTCCGACCACAGCGGCCGCACTCACACTCGAGCGCGAATTACCGCTTTTTTTCGAAAAACCCCTAGAAATACTGACACTTCCCGACTGGGAGACACTACCCTACGATAATTTTTCCCCCCATCAGGACATTGTCTCTGAGCGTCTAAATGCTCTGCATCGGCTACCATCGATGACGTCAGGTGTGCTCATAGTACCGGTCACGACCCTAATGCACCGTACCGCGCCGACGCACTATATTGCGGGCAATAGCCTAGTGCTTAAATGTGGTGAATCCCTCGATACCAAGACATTTGTCCGCAACCTCGTATTAAACGGATACCGTTCCGTGGATACCGTTTATGAGCATGGTGAATATGCCATTCGCGGTTCGCTGCTCGACATCTTCCCCATGGGGAGCCCTCTTCCCTACCGGATTGACTTATTCGATAACGAAGTGGAGACCCTGCGAACCTTTGATCCCGAGAGCCAACGAACCATCGCGAAAGTCGATTCAATTCGCCTCCTTCCCGCCCGAGAGTTCCCTCTTCACGAAGACGCTATTCATCGTTTTCAGTTGAACTGGTACCGCAGCTTCGATGTGGACGCTGCTAGCTGCCCTACCTTTAACGAGATTAGCAACGGACGAGTGCCGGGAGGGGCAGAGTACTATTTACCCCTGTTTTTCGACCAATGCGGCAAAGTATTCGATTATTTACCCGTTAATAGCGCAGTCATCACCATCGGTGATCACTATGGTGCTTGCCAGCGCTTTTGGTCGGAGATCAATCTACGCCATGAAGAATATGGTATCGATCCACGCCGACCGCTATTGCCACCATCTATCGGATTTGTGCCCGTCGAGGAGCTTTACGAGGATCTTGGCCAGTACGCGGTACTTGAACTGCGCGAGGCCTCAGACGCACCGGTACACGCCAGGACAGACTTTGAAACCGCTCCCGATCTGACCACGGCAGCAAGCGGCGGTACCGCAATGGAGCGCTTTCAGTCTTTTCTCAATCACCACGAGGGCCCACTGCTCCTGTGCGCCGAGAGTGCTGGGCGGCGCGAGATACTGCTTGAAAGCCTAGCTCAACACGATTTAATCCCTGAGTCATGCTCTGGCTGGCAGCAATTCATCGCCGATGAGGTGGCTTTTGGCATTTGCATAGCACCTATTGACCGAGGTATTTACAGCGGCACAAAAGCGCCTGCTCTAGTGGTAGAGAGTCAGTTATTTGGCGAGCGCGTAGCGCAAAGACGGCGTCGGAAACACGTTGAGGAAACGAATTCAGAAGCTGTTATTCGCGATTTAACCGAGCTCCGTGTGGGCGTTCCAGTCGTGCATCTAAGCCACGGCGTGGGTCGTTACCTAGGCCTACAAATATTGGAAATCGATGGTGACCCCGCCGAGTTCCTTCTCCTCGAATACGCGTCTGATGACAAGCTCTATGTGCCGGTTGGATCACTACACCTCATCTCTCGCTATACCGGCGCCGATCCCGATACAGCTCCACTGCATAGACTGGGTAGCGAGCAATGGGAAAAAGCGCGTAAGCGAGCAAGCCAGCGCGCTTCCGATGTCGCGGCTCAACTCCTTGAGGTTTACGCTCGCCGAGAGGCGCGCAAAGGTTTTCAATTCAACTTGGATCTAGAACCTTGGCAACAATTCGCTGAAGGCTTCCCCTTTGAAGAAACCCCTGATCAGGCCGCGGCTATCGACGCTGTACGCGCTGACATGTGTGCCCCTAAAGTGATGGATAGGCTCGTTTGTGGCGACGTTGGTTTCGGTAAAACCGAAGTCGCCATGCGCGCCGCCTTCATTGCCATACAGAACAAGAAGCAGGTTGCCATATTGGTACCCACTACCCTTCTCGCACAGCAGCACTACAACAGTTTTCGAGATCGATTCGCAGGCTGGCCCGTTACGGTCGATGTAGTGTCGCGGTTTAAAACGGCAAAAGATCTAGAGGCCGTTTCTAAAAGGGTGGAGCAAGGCGACGTTGATATCCTAGTAGGCACGCACCGGCTACTGCAGAGCAGTTTTAAATTCGATGATTTAGGACTTCTTGTCATCGACGAAGAGCATCGCTTTGGGGTTAAGCAAAAAGAGGCTATTAAAGCACTGCGCGCTGAAGTCGACATATTGACCATGACCGCCACGCCCATACCACGGACGCTCAATATGGCGCTCGGAGGCCTACGCGACCTTTCCATTATTGCGACGCCGCCCGCGAAACGTTTGTCGATAAAAACCTTTATTCGTGAGCACTCTATCGCTCTGGTTAAAGAGGCAGTGTTGCGTGAGACCCTGCGCGGCGGGCAAGTTTATTACCTTCACAATGAAGTAAAGACGATTGAAGAAACGGCCCGGAAGTTACGCGAGCTGTTGCCCGATCTTTCCATAGGCATTGCCCACGGTCAGCTACGGGAAATGGAACTTGAGCGCATCATGTCGGATTTTTATCATCAGCGGCACCACATTCTCGTCTGCAGCACCATTATTGAAACGGGTATCGATATTCCCAACGCCAATACGATTATCATCGATCGCGCTGATAAATTCGGTTTAGCTCAGCTCCATCAGCTACGTGGACGAGTAGGACGATCACACCACCAAGCCTATGCCTATCTATTGTGTCCACCTCGCTCAGTCCTGACGCCTGACGCGGAGAAACGCCTTGAGGCTATTGAGGCCGCAGGCGAACTAGGATCCGGCTATATGCTAGCAACCCACGATCTCGAGATCCGAGGAGCGGGAGAGTTACTCGGTGATGAGCAGTCAGGTCAAATCCACAACGTTGGATTTTCACTGTACTTAGACATGCTTCATAGCGCTGTAGCGGCACTTAGAAGGGGTGAAATTCCAGATATCGATTCGCCTCTCGATAAGGGCACCGAAGTTAAGTTACACGTGCCTGCATTGATACCTGAGGACTATCTACCCGACATCACGACGCGTTTGGTGCTCTATAAAAGGATAGCAGCTGCCACTACCCGAGAGGCGCTGCGCGAAATACAGGTTGAAATGATTGATCGCTTCGGACTCTTACCCGACGCCATTAAAAACCTATTCATTCAAGCGAGCGTTCGAGTACAGGCAAAACGCTTGGGGATCAGTGAAATTGAGGTGACTGCCTCCGGTGGCAGCATCGAATTTACTGACAATACCGGCGTTAACCCCATGAGTCTGGTGAAGTTGATTCAGACCGACCCTAAAGGCTATAAACTGGCCGGAGCGAATAAGTTGCGTTTTCATGCAGAGCTACCCGAACTCAATGAGAGGCAAACCTTTATTGAAGGTTTGTTGCAACGCTTCAATGAAGAAGCGAAAGGAGAGACAGTCGCATGACACCAAGGCGAATAAACCACTATTTGGCTTTGCCGATACTGGCTTGCTTCTGCGCTGCAGCCGGTGCACAACCCACAGAGTTTGCCAATGAACGGCTGCCTGACGACGAGCCATCGGGCTGGTTGAAAATTGAACTAGCCATTGTCATCGACGCCCAAGCCTCAACGCTCGAAAGTGAGCGTTGGAACCCATTTCCCGAAGCACGCTACCCTTTGAATTACCGCTGGCTGCAGAATCCTGCGCGTGTCGCCTTGTTGGGCGACACCTATCCCGAGGCCGACATTTCCTCGGATACGATGGGTAACATTCGGCTTGCATTTCCAGACCCTGAAACTCTCATCGCCGCCGATCGAGAAGCGCGTCTGGCCGCCGAGCTCTTAGAAAATGCCTCCCTTATGGCAGCAACTGAATCGATCATCGACGACAATATTGATATTGATGCCAGCAATGATAAGGACCAGTTAGCGCTTGAGCTACTCGATACAAAACCCGCTGATCTCGATACCGACAGCGACGCGTTAACGGCAGTTGGCAGGGAAAATGTGGCCTCGGATGAGCTAGCCGCTTCAGAAACAGGCGCTGATGGCACAGACATCGATTATCTGGAGCAAGAAATCATTCCTCCACCCGCACTCCCAACAGCTTTCCAGACACGTCCTCTCGAGGATCTATCGTTAGGCATTCAATCATTCTTGCGCGAAACAGGCGATGCGCTGGTGGTTGATGTTGCGTGGCTGCAAGCGCCTGATGCCGCTAACGTGCCTATCGTGATTGACTCTTCCGGTGACAGCACCGATTGGCCGCAGCTCCAAGGGTTTGTTGAACTTAGGCGCGGCCAAGAAATCCGTTTGGGCGTCAATCTCTGGTGGAACACTCTGGGAGATTACTTGCCCGATGGGTTCACCATGCCTTCCCCTCCCCGAGGACCGACTCAGCTCACCCGTGTTGACGCGCAAACGGGCATGCCAATTGACCCAGCAGAAATAAAAGCCCGACAAGAACAACTGGCAGCCTATGAGCAAGAAAAACTGCTTGCGCGTTCAGTCGAGGCAAAAGGGGCATTTCCCAATGTGCACAACAACGAAGCAGAGGACTCACAAGAGCCCCAAGCTGAGCTGATTGATACGAGCTGGCCGTGGCGCCACTTTATTCACGTCACCGATACCAAGGTACTTCCACAGGGCGCGGTTCGCTATTTTGATCACCCCGTTATTAAAGTTTTCAGTACCTATAGGGAGCTAACCTGGGGCGAGGTCTACACCCTCGGCATCGAGGATGCTGGCCAAACAGACCGTGACGCGGAAGAGGCAAATAATGAAACCACCGCTCCAGCGGCCAGCGTTATACCACCGGACCAACAGCCCTGGGAGTAACAACGCGACACGCAGGCTCATAGCGTTGTTACGTATCGTGTTGTTACAGCTCGGGCTCTGGCGCGAGCAAAGGTCGATCATCATCCCCGACGTGTAACGTTTGTGTTGGGAATGCTACTTCAGCGCCATGAGCTTCGATAATTGACAAGATGCGTAAGAGAACGTCTTGCTTGATGGCATGAAACTCGACCCAATTCGTTGTTTTCGTAAAGGTATAAATGAAGAAATCGAGTGACGACGCCCCGCATGTCACAAAATTGACCATCAGAGTACGCTCGGTGTCGATTGCCTCATCAGCGCTCAACATTGCCTTCACGTCTGACACAATGCCATCCATGCAAGACACGTCTGAATAACGAATGCCGATAGTTTCGTAGATGCGCCGGTTACGCATCCGAGAGGGGTTTTCGATGGCGACGTTAGAGAAAACTGCGTTGGGAATATACAGCGGGCGTTGGTCAAACGTACGGATCCGAGTCATTCGCCAACCGATGTGTTCAACGGTACCTTCGATCTCTCGGTCGGGTGAACGTATCCAGTCTCCCACCGTAAATGGGCGATCAAGATACACACTCAGTCCGCCCAAGAAGTTAGCGAGCAAATCGCGCGCAGCAAAGCCTACTGCAATACCGCCAATCCCGCCAAACGCCAGCAGTCCAGAAATTGAGATGCCCATTGACTGCAGCAACATCAGCGTTACGACCGCCCATAATATTATGCGTCCCAAGCGAGCGGCAGCACTGATCGCAGCGCGGTCATCGGATTCGATAGGTCCACGCTGTTCACTGAGAAGCTCATTTTCGATATTGACCACGACACCGTGCAAAAACCAACCGAGCAACACAATGACGCCGGTATCTGCGGCGTGCCGCAGGGTACTGCGCAACGCGTCTATATTGTCCAAAACCCCTAGCGATAAATACGCCAAAAGAACCCATAGCGCCCATTCAATGGGTTTAGCGGCAGCGCGAGTGAGAACGTTATCCCAGGGGGTTTGCGTCTTATCGGCCGCATGGTTTAAACGACTCATTACCCATTGAATGAGAAAATGACCGAAGAGTCCTATTGAAAACAAGACGAGAATCGTCACCACGTGAATGGGCAGTGCACTCACGCGCGCGACAGGCTCGAGCCAGCCAGCTATTAATTGGGTCGTTTGATCAGCGTCGTTCATGTTACGAAGAATGTCCTGAAGCACAAAAGCCACGAATCCTACCGCGTCTAAAGGATTGGCGCGAGCCGCAATAACTGTATAAAATAACAGCTGTATATAAACACACTAACGAGCTTCACTATGATTAAGTTGACGCAACGACAGCAGCAGGTACTCGATATTATTCGCAGCCACCTAGATGACACAGGCTACCCTCCCACTCGAGCAGATATCGCGCGCGAATTAAATTTTCGAAGTGCTAATGCCGCCGAGGAGCACTTAAAGGCTTTGGCGCGTAAGGGGGCCATCGAAATCATCCCCGGCGCCTCACGGGGCATTCGGTTAACAGAGGAGCGTGGCTTGCCCGTCATCGGACGCGTCGCAGCTGGTTCGCCTGTATTGGCGCAGGAGCACATAGAGGAATACGTTAACCTCGCGGCTAACTTCTTCTCCCCTGCAGCCGATTATTTATTGCAAGTGACCGGCGACAGCATGATCAACGTGGGTATTTTCGACGGCGACCTGCTGGCTGTTCATAGCTGCGTTGAGGCAAAAGAAAACCAAATTGTCGTGGCTCGTATCGACGACGAGGTGACCGTTAAACGACTGCATCGACCCGACGCGTCTCGCGTAGAGTTGATTGCCGAGAACCCTGATTATGAGCCGATAGTGGTAAATCTTGCCGAACAAGAATTTGCTATTGAGGGGATTAGTGTCGGGGTCATCCGCCGCTAACATTTCGCCTGCTGCGAACGCTTTGTGCCGTAAGCGCGATAAACGCGCTTAACTGTGGCCGCGAGGTTTACGCTGTGCGCCGAAAGACTCGGCGCGGATGGGGTCAGTGTACGGTTCGTCGCGCGCTCTCGCTCTCTTCCGCGGACTCAACTTCCATATTCGTCATTTCCGCCAGTTTAGCGGCAGCCTGAATGCCCGCCTGAATCATCGCCTTAGCGACTTCCAGGTTGTTATCCATTAAATAGGCGCTGGTCTCCTCGGAGAACTGAATACTCACCAAGGCTTCGCCTTCTTCGGCATCTGCACGCTGGAGTACGATCTCACCATCACCCAGATCTACAATTTCCAACAAAGCTGTGGACATGCGTCTTCCTCGCATCATTTTGTGGGTGTTCCACCACTCTAACAGCCCCGAGCGGGAAAACAACCCGCCGGTACTTCTCAGTTTTCGTCGAGAGAGTCCGTCATGCGAGCAAATAACGCACTGAATGACGCGGCCCACTCCTCATAATCTTGTAATTGGGGGTAGTTCGCGCTCATTGCAAGTAGCCCCGGCCTAGTTTTTGGCGGCAACCCCCTTGGCAGTGTCGCTTGCAGCCGCGCTATCCATCCTTCGCGCTCCAGTGAGCGATATTCATCAAGCTCACCCGGCTCTGCTATCCCTGGTCCCAACGGGGGTAAGTCTTGGCTGTGGTGTGGTGCGCGCTCAGGCAACTTAGTTTGTCTGATCGTCGCAAGTAAAAACCATCCGTAGGCATCGAGTAGATGCAGCCTCACTGCCGGAGCAAATGCTGCCTGCATGGCTTGGCGTGAAGCGCCTGCTTGCTCAAGTTCGCGAGACCATCCGGCCAGCACTAATCGCGCCATATAAAGCGAATGATTAGCCAAGCCGCGTGCACTACTCACCTTGTCGGATCCGTGGCACGCGAACCCAGCAACCGGCTAGCGCAAACGTTTGCTCGCTTCATTAAACCTTTTTCACAGGCTTTTTCTTGGCCGGTGCTTTTTTCTTGCTAGCTTTACTTTTAGCGGCCGGCTTCTTTTTAGGCGCGGGCTTAGCGCTGCCCTGCTCAAGCCAGGCTCCATTATCAAAAAAGGCCTTCCAACCCGTCGCCTTGCCATCCAGTTCAGTCATAACATACTGTTCTTTGGTTTTTCGACTGTAGCGAATCTGGCTCCGATTTCCGCTATCGTCTGTGACCGGCGCATCAAAAATAAAGTGATACTTTGGGTCTATCTCGGCCTGATGCGGCAGCAATTCATCAACGAAAGGGGCACGAGTTTCTCGATTTTTCGGGAACTGGCTGGCGGCTAAGAACAGTCCGGCGGCCCCATCTCTCAATATATAGTGGTCATCCACTTTGACGCATTGAATTTCAGGCATCGGCACCGGGTCCATCTTGGGAGGAGCCGCTTCGCCGTTGCGCAGCAGTTTGCGAGTATTTTTACAGTCCGTATTAGAGCAGCCAAAGTACTTACCAAAGCGCCCTGTCTTAAGCTGCATATCGGTGCCACACTTATCGCACTCGATAATTGGGCCTTCGTAGCCTTTAATTCGAAAACGCCCCTCCTCGACCTCATAGCCATCGCAATCAGGGTTGTTACCACAGACATGCAGTTTATGGCCTTCATCGATCAGGTAACTATCCATCGCCGCGTTACATTTTTTACAGCGATGTTTTTGAAGCAGTAGGCGTGACTCGGCTTCTTCATCCGCGTCGGCGCTAATAACCTCGTCACCGGGAATCAGGTTGACCGTACTCTTACAACGCTCCTTGGGCGGCAGGCTATACCCTGAACAACCCAAGAAAACACCGGTACTCGCCGTGCGGATCTGCATAGGCCGCTCACACAGGTTGCAAGGTATTCCCGTGGGTGTTGGCTCGTTCGCTTGCATCCCATTGGGCTCGGGTAGCTCAGCGGCCTCTATGCGCTCTCGAAACTCCGCGTAAAAACTATTGAGCAATTCTTTCCAATCTAGAGTGCCTTCAGCGACCTGATCGAGGCGCTCCTCCATTGATGCAGTAAAACCATAATCCAGTAAATCGCTAAAAGCGTCCTGCAAACGCTGCGTCACGATATCACCCATTTTTTCTGCGTAAAAACGACGATTTTCTAGCCGGACATAACCTCGCTCTTGAATCGTGGAAATAATCGCGGCGTATGTAGAAGGACGACCTATGCCGCGCTTCTCCAATTCTTTGACTAAACTCGCTTCTCCAAACCGCGCAGGTGGCTTGGTAAAGTGTTGTCTGGGGTCGATTTTTTCGCTGGCGAGCCGATCGCCCTCGGAAAACGGCGGTAACACCGCATCATCGCCTTTTCGCGCCACAGGGCTAAGCACGCGCGTGTAGCCATCGAACTCCACAATGCGACCCCGGGCCGTCATCTCATAATCTGCTGCGTTCACCGTTACCGTGGTCGACAGGTAGCGCGCCGGCGGCATCTGACAGGCGACAAACTGTCGCCAAATTAGCTCATAGAGGCGTTCTGCGTCTCGCTCCATACCTTTCAGCTGAGACTGGCTGACACGGACATCTGAAGGTCTAATCGCCTCGTGTGCTTCTTGCGCGCCATCTTTGGAAGAATAAATATTCGGTGTATCGGGGAGATAGGCTGCGGGAAACTGCTTACCTATATAATCACGACAGGCTGCGATAGCGTCGGTACTCAAATTGGTCGAGTCTGTTCGCATGTAAGTAATATAGCCCGCTTCATATAAGCGCTGAGCCATAGTCATGGTCTTTTTGACACTGAAGCCCAAGCGAGTACTGGCAGCCTGCTGCAGCGTCGAAGTAATGAACGGTGCCGACGCTCTAGAGGACGTTTTGCGTGACTCGAGATTCGCAACGTCAAAGGTAGCAGAATTGAGTGCATCAACTGCGGCATGAGCTTCCGCTTTATTTTTAGGCGCAAACTTATTGCCTTGGTAGCGCTTAACTTCAAACCAAACCGGATCATGTCCCTCTGGTCTCAGTGCTGCATGCACCTCCCAATACTCTTCGGGTACGAACGCTCGAATCTCCCGCTCTCGCTCAACAATCAAGCGAACAGCGACTGACTGAACACGCCCAGCTGATAAGCCTCGAGCAATCTTCGACCACAAAAGAGGCGAAACCTCAAAGCCCACGACTCTATCTAAAAAGCGACGAGCTTGCTGAGCATTAACGCGGTTGGTGTCGAGATAGGCGGGCTTCTCAAACGCAGCTTGAATTGCTTTCTTGGTTATTTCGTTAAACACAACGCGCTGGTAACGGCTCTCATCGCCACCAATAGCCTCTTTCAAGTGCCAAGCAATAGCCTCACCCTCTCTGTCCAAATCGGTCGCGAGGTAGATAGCATCAGATGTTTGCGCAAGCTTACGCAATTCACTGACGACCTTTTCTTTGCCCGGCAGGATCTCGTAGCGCGCTGACCAGTTGTGGTCAGGATCAATACCCATGCGCCGGATTAGCTGTTCTCGCTTTTTGCGTGCCTGATATTTTTGCTTCTCGGCGGGCGCCATCTTACGCGTAATCGCCGCCTGAGCTGCACGCTGCTTGGGGTCGGAACTAGCGCCTCCCCCAGACATTGGAAGATCACGAATATGCCCAACGCTAGACTTTACGATAAAGTCATTGCCGAGGTATTTATTAATCGTTTTTGCCTTTGCCGGCGACTCAACGATGACGAGAGATTTACCCATACTGGCGCTGCCAATCCTATTTATGTGTGGAGTTTTGACCGAAACACGCCTCGAAGCCGAGACACGCAGGTTGGCATGTATACGGGTTTGGTCACGGTTGGGTCAAGCGATTCGGTGCAATTGATTACGACAATCTTGATTCGTTGAGCCCTTTTGGGTGCCATAGATCCAATAACAAAAGCACTTTTTCAAGCGCTTCCTCCCCACCGAGCTCACTCCAATAAACGGCTATTTCATTCTCATCAACCACGACAATTTCTGCACTTTCCGGTAATTCTTGAAGCTCCGGGGGTGTCGATTTGCCGCTCTTTGACTCCCAGCCGCTCCGTGACCGAACAAATAAATCGTGCTCTACCAGGCTCACTTGGCGCGTCATTAAACGGATGCCGTAACCTACGAGAGGATCATCGGTCGCGCGCTGCAAGCGCGGCGGTATGCCCTTGAGCGGATTTAGGCTGACGTGCACGCCCGCCTTACGAGCCCGCTCTCTAAAATCGGCGAGTCTGCGCTGTCGCTTACTTGGAAGAACCGCGATAAGCGGGCCCAATACCGCTGCGATCGCAAAGAATATAATGATATAAGCCAAATTGAATTCCGATGAGGTAAGCTAAGGGAGAACGTAAGTCCTAAGCTTGCGATAGAAACAGACAGAGGGAAAGCGCGAATGGCCTATAAAAAAATATTAGTCGCTGTCGACCTGGGTGAAACTTCCGCGGGCGTAATAGACAAAGCCCATAAACTCGCACTTGGCCAAGGTGCTCAGATCCATGTCCTGCATGCAGTAGAGCCTCTTAGCATCACTTATGGCGGTGACATTCCAATGGACTTTTCGTCAATACAAGACGAAATTTATGAACAAGCTCGAGATCAGCTGAGCCGGTTATGCGCGGCCAAAGCCATTCCTGAAAGCCAGCGCCATCTCGTCGTCGGACGACCAGAAAATGAAATAGCAGCGACTGCCTCAGACCTAAACGTCGATCTCATTGTTGTAGGCAGTCATGCGCGGTTTGGCTTAGCGCTGCTCTTAGGGTCGACCGCGGATGGGGTCTTGCATCACGCCAAATGCGATGTACTCGCAGTGCGCGTTGCAGAATCTAGTTAGAGAACCTGATTGAAAAGCTTGATTAAAAAGCCAGATTGCAAAGCACACTAATGTGACCCGACTTACGGCGCTAACAGCCAACTGCGTAACTGGGTTTGGTCAAATGGCCACCCCAGCTCGCGACCAAGTGCGTCCGCCACTACGGGTATACGGACACCGTAGCGCTCTATTAAGTCGATATCTTCAGCAATATCAATGGGACGAAAGGCCGTTTCTGTCGCGTCTAGAATCGCTTCGGCCTGCTCACACAAGTGACACCCAGGAGTCGTATACAGAACGAACTCGGCGTGTTGATTAGTCATAATGTAGGAATCTCCAATGTATGTAGCGCCCTCTATGGAACAACGCGCAAAAACTCTCACTATCTATGGGCGCAAACCGGTCCTAGAAGCACTCAGCGACCCTGCGCTTGACGCGACAACGCTCCATGTAGCCGACAGCAACAAGCCCGGAGGCATCATCGGCAGTATCTATAAGCTGGCCGAGACCCGTGGCGTTCGTATCCGCCAGCACGACAGGGATAGTCTGTCACGTATTTCGAAAAATAAAAAACAAGATCAAGGAGTCGCGCTAGACATAAGCTGCCCACATTTCGATCCGATTGAAAAATTGGTCGCTCACGCTCACGACCGCGATTTTCGTGTCTTGGCACTCGATGGCATTACTAACCCACAAAACGTCGGCATGATTATACGATCGGCGGCGGCGGGTGGCGTCGATGCCATTATCTATCCTCGTAAGGGTGTCGCTGCGTTGGGACCACTCGTTATTAAAGCCTCTGTCGGCACCGTCTTTCGGGCGCCACTGAGTTTCTGTGAGTCTCTGAATGATGGCTTAGAACAACTCAAAGACGCGGGATTCTGCATTGCAAGTTTAGAAGGTGGCGCCAGAGAATCATTGTTTGACTACCGCCCGACCTGCGCCACCGTCTTCGTTTTGGGAGGCGAGAGCGATGGCGTTAGCCCATCAACGTCGACGCTCGCTGGAAAACGCCTGTACATCCCCATGCAGCGGGGAGTCGAGTCCCTCAATGTGGCCGTCGCAGCCTCACTGATTGCCTACGCGCCCAATCTTCGATAGAGCTGGTGAGACCGACAGACGCCCACACGGCTCATTCATTTAGATAAGAACGCCATCCCCTCTTCCAAGCCCTGCAGGCTCAGAGGGTACATTTTCCCTTCCATGAGCTGATTGGTAATGCCGATTGACTGGGTATATTCCCACTCGTCCTTCGGTGTTGGATTAATCCATATACACTTTTCGTAGGTACTTCTGAGGCGGCGTATCCACGCCTCACCCGCCTCTTCATTCCAGTGCTCGACAGATCCGCCGGGCTGGACGATCTCGTAGGGCGACATTGAGGCATCACCGACAATGACGACTTTATAGTCGTGACTGTACTTGTGCATAAGGTCGAGGGTCGCGGTGCGTTCATTATGCCGTCGAATATTGTTTTTCCAGACGCTCTCGTAAAGAAAGTTATGGAAATAAAAATACTCTAAGTGCTTGAATTCAGTGCGCGCGGCCGAAAACAGCTCCTCGCAAACCTTGACGTGCGGGTCCATCGAGCCGCCCACATCGAGGAACAAAAGCACTTTCACGGCGTTATGTCGCTCCGGTACCATCTTTATATCTAACAACCCAGCATTGCGGGCCGTCGATCGAATAGTGTCATCGAGATCGAGCTCATCAGCAGCGCCGGTTCGCGCGAACTTCCGCAGTCTACGCAGGGCCACCTTTATGTTGCGCGTACCCAGTTCGACCGCATCATCGTAATTTTTAAAGTCACGGCGATCCCAAACTTTTGCCGCCCGCTTATTTTTACTCTCGCCGCCAACTCGAATGCCTTCAGGGTTGTAGCCGTCGTTACCAAACGGTGATGTGCCCCCCGTTCCCACCCATTTGTTGCCGCCTTGGTGTCGCTTTTTCTGCTCTTCTAAGCGCTTTTTGAACTCTTCAATGAGCTTTTCTAGGCCTCCCAGGGATTCAATCTTGGCCTTCTCTTCATCAGACAGCTGCTTCATGAATTCTGAACGTAGCCAGTCGTCGGGAATCAGCGTTTCAATAACGTCATCAAGGCCCTCGAGGTCCTTAAAGTGAGTGCCAAATGCTCGGTCGAAACGATCGTAATACTTCTCATCTTTAACCATGATTGCGCGCGACAAATGATAGAAATCATCCATATCGGCGAAGGCTAAATGGCGCTTCATCGCTTCGAGTAAATCCAACAACTCCCTAGTTGACACGGGAATCCCTGCATCTTTCAGACCATGAAAGAAATTCACCAGCATGGGGGCAACCTCAGCGAGTTTCTCTGCGGTGCATAAATGCCAAGCGCTCGAGCAAATGTACGTCTTGCTCATTCTTTAGCAGGGCACCGTAAAGCGGCGGAATCGCCTTGGAGGGGTCGCGATTAGCGAGCACCTCATCGGGCACGTCATCTGCCATTAGAAGCTTCAACCAATCGATAAGCTCTGATGTGGACGGCTTCTTTTTCAAGCCGGGCACTGCGCGCAATTCAAAAAACATTTCAAGCGCCTCAGCCACCAATGCTTGGGCAATGCTTGGGTGGTGGACATCGATGATCTGGCGCATGGTGTCGCGGTCTGGGAAGTTGATAAAGTGGAAGAAGCAGCGACGCAAAAACGCATCGGGCAGCTCTTTTTCGTTGTTTGAGGTGATAATAATAATAGGCCGATGCTTCGCCTTAATCGTCTCACCCGTCTCGTAGACAAAAAACTCCATCCGGTCGAGTTCAACCAGCAAGTCGTTTGGAAACTCAATGTCAGCCTTATCGATTTCGTCAATGAGTAAAACCACCTGCTCATCAGCCGTGAAGGCCTCCCACAGCTTGCCTTTCTTAATGTAATTAGCGATGTCTTGAACCCCATCATCGCCGAGCTGAGAGTCTCGCAAGCGCGACACCGCATCGTACTCATACAAACCCTGCTGTGCTTTTGTCGTGGACTTAATGTGCCATTGAATAAGGCGCTTGCCCAAACCTGAGGCGACCTCTTCAGCCAACATTGTTTTGCCCGTACCGGGCTCGCCCTTGATCAGCAATGGACGCTGGAGGTTGACTGCGGCATCTACAGCCATACGGAGATCATCAGTAGCGACATAACGCTCAGTGCCGGTAAATTTCATAAGCTTGGCTCGTTTCCTGTATTTATCATTGAAAGGGTTGATTAGTGGTTACGTTATCGAGATTCAGTCGGCTCAGCTTGACGCTGCGAGCGTTTGGGCCACAGAGCTGTCGCCAGCGCTAACAAGACGGCAACGCCGCTCGCGAGCCCAAGAAGCACTACGGCCTGGCGCGCTGCCGCCCAGCCCTCTCCGAATACCCAGTTAAAAACCGCAACCACAAGCGCAGGCGCTAGTGTTTCGGCGCCGGCTGATGGCTGAGCGGGCGTTATCAGCCACGCCAATAATAGCGCAAACAATACTCTCGCCACCATCGGGGGCAGTACCTTAAACCAGAATCGATAGGCGAGGCCGGTGGCCAGTAAAGCCGCAGCGACATAAACCAGGATTCCCGTGACATAAGACTCAGCGGTCAGCATTCGTAGTCCTCGCCGCAACCTCTACCGCGGGGTGTTCTGGGGGCAACTGAAGAAAAAAGCCCTTTTCTTCAATGGCCTTGAGTACCTCGGCTCCCGTGTAACGTGCCAGCTGTCGCTCTGCGGTTAGTTTCAGCGATAGCACAGACTCTGGGGTACCCAGCGCGGCTTTTAAACCCTCGGGCAGTTGATCGAGGTCAGTCCCACGCTCCACATACAGGTAAGATCCTGGCTTGCGCTCGCTCTTATACACCTCAACAAGTTTCATCATCGTCCTCGATCGCTAATCTCGCTTGCTCTAACAGTGGCTCGACAATCGCAGTAGCACGCCAACCCGACCACGCTCGAGGCCGCTGAATAGTTTCTCCACTCGCCTCACGTGCTATCAATTCTAACTCACGATTGGGCACGGTCATCTCAACATTCACGTTCAACTGCGCGGCCAACCCTTCAGCAACCTCGCCCAATGATTTTGCGATCCGTCGCAGCCGGCTACTCGGTGGCTTGAGAAAAGACGTTTCGGCGGCTGCTTGCGCAGATTCGGGAGCATTGTTAATGAGATTAACAAGCTCATCCCCCGCGCGACGAATAAGGCCCTTAGGTAGGCCCTCTACGGCGCCAAGTTCATAGCTACTGGAAGGCATTCGTCGAGCCATCTCGCTAACCACTTTGTCATTGAGTATCCAGCTTCGCGGCTTATCACGGGTTCGGGCTTGCTCTTCGCGCCACGCTACCAGCGCTGCAAGCGCCCACTGTTGTTTAGCACCAAGTTTCCACGCCGACTTAAATTTTGCCAGAGGCCCCCGGCCACCGGTTTCGGCAAAGCGCCCTTCCTCAAGTATCCAGTCCACCCGACCTTGAGATTGAGCGCTGTCATTGAGCAACGCATAAAGCTTGATCAAGTAAATAACGTCCTGTGCCGCATAGGCTTGCTGGCTGGGCGTGAGTGGTCGTGCAAGCCAGTCAGACTGTGTCTCTTCCTTGTCTAAAACGAGATCCAGCAGCTGTTCCACCAATGCGCGGTAGCTCAATCCAAAGCCCAACCTTAATAAGCCTGCCGCTTTCTGGGTGTCAAATAAGGGCTGAGGAAGTACGCCAAGCCAGTATTCAAAAATCTCTAAATCTTCACTTGCGCTGTGAAGAACCTTAACAATGTCCGGGTTCGCCAATAATTGCTTTAAGGGTGACGTATCGTTAATCGTCAGTGGGTCAATGAGCCAGCAGGTGCTGGGGGTCGCTATTTGTACCAGTGCAACCTGGGGGAAAAAAGTATCGCGCCGACGAAACTCGGTGTCTACCGCAACCGCCGGCTCGCGACTTGCTTCGTCGATTGCCACTCTTAGTGCTTCATCGGATGCTACCCACTGCCATTGTTGGTCAGTCATTGGACACCGCCGTTCGCCCCGTCAACGCATGTGCCAACGTCGTTGCATCGATATACTCTAGCTCGCCGCCCAAAGGAACCCCGTGGGCAATGCGTGTCACATGGACGCCAGCTGCTCGAGCTCGCTGACCTATGTAGTAGGCGGTGGCCTCGCCCTCTACCGTTGGATTCGTCGCAAGGATAATCTCGCGGATAGGTTCTTCGCCAAAGCGAGCCTCGAGCCGATCAAGCCCGATATCCTCAGGGCCTATCCCGTCTATGGGCGACAAATGCCCCATGAGCACGTGATAGACGCCCTTGAACCCGCCGGATTGCTCTAATGCCATGACATCACCTGGGTTCTCCACAACACAAAGCAGTCCGTGGTCTCGGCGTGTATCGGCACAAAGTTCGCAGGTTTCCAGCTCAGTGAAATTCCGGCAGCGGGCGCAGCGGCCAACTTTGTCCAAAGCGACTTGCAGTGCCTCGGCTAAGTTCGCACCACCCTGACGGTCGCGCTCAAGCAGGTGCAGCGTCATGCGCTGAGCAGACTTAGGCCCAACGCTGGGCAAGCAACGCAGCGCTTCAATAAGCGCCTCAATGGCAGGGCTTAACTTCAATTAAATCAATCCTTTAAAAGGGCATCTTAAAGCCTTCAGGAAGGTTTAAGCCCGCCGTCACGCTCGCCATTTTTTCCTGCGCGGCCGCCTGTGCACGCCGCACTGCATCATTGACACCCGCCGCTAACAGGTCTTCCAGCACTTCTTTTTCTTCAGACATAACCGAGGGATCGATATCGATTCTTAGTACTTCCATCGCCCCAGACATACGGACTTTAACCAAGCCCGCAGCTGCCTCACCCGTGACTTCGAGCGTCTTTACCGCCTCTTGGGCTTGAGCGAGACCCTCTTGCATTTGCTGAGCCTGCTTCATGATGTTACCTAGCTTCATTCTCTCACCTCTTGTCGCAAACGCTCGCCTCAGTGCAGGGGGCGGATACTTCCTTCAATAATTTCGCCATCAAACTCACTCAATACCCCGGCCAGCACGGGGTCATCAGCAATGGCTCTCTCGGCCTCTTCTTGGCGTGCCTGTGCTAGTCGCTGAACTCGTCGCGCAGGCGTACCCTCACCCACATCACCGACATCGATCACGACATCCACCGCCTCGTCGAGGATTTGAGCGAAAGCGGCTTCAAGTGCACGCGCCTGCTTAGGCTGATAAAGCGTGGCGTTTTTGGTATCTAGCGTGAAACACATTCTACGCCCTACGACACTCACAAGCTCACAATGCAGTGCAATGTTATGGGTAATACCCACAAGCCCTAAGCGCTCAAAATACTCTGGCCAGCTGTGGGACGACGGTAAATCATCGTCACCGTTATCGACAACTCTAGAAATCGCTTCTGAAGGCCTCGCGGCACTGGCATTTTTGTTCGCCTCTGGAGGTGCCGACGCCACCGGTGCGACCGGTGGTCTAGGCTTTTTTCCCGAGTCCGAGCCCCCGCTCGCGACTGACGGACCACTTATGCCAGGAGGCATCACAATACTGGCCGGGCGGAACGCAATCATCCTTAACAAGGTCATCTCTAGGCCAATACGAGGGTCTTGGGAAACGGCGAGATCGCGGCGACCATTCACCGCAAATTGATACCACAACTGGCTGTCATCCAGGCTACAGCTCGCGGCCAGCTCCGTTATGCGTTGCAGTTCCGGCCAAGTGGGGTCAGCCGCACCTGGCACCATCTGCGCAACCGTCATTTGATGAAATACCGCAATTAAATCGTCGAGCGTAGCGGCATAATCGGGAGCATGCTGGGAAATCGCCTTCACACCCTCTAACACGCTACCGGGGTCACCCTCGATAATTGCTGCGACCAAGGCCAAGACACGACCGCGGTCGACCGTACCCAACATGTCTCTGACGTCAGCCTCACGCAGCGTCCCAGAACCAAAGGCAATCGCCTGGTCAGTGAGACTCAAGGCGTCGCGCATCGACCCTGCAGCCGCTCGTGCAAGCAACCCAAGCGCAGGCTCGTCAAAACTAAAGCTTTCTCGCTCTAAAATATGGCTCAAATGCTCAACAATTTGCTCGGGCACCATATTTTTCAAATTAAACTGCAAACAGCGTGATAAAACGGTCGCCGGTAGCTTTTGCGGATCGGTTGTCGCAAGCAAGAACTTCGCGTGCGGTGGCGGCTCTTCGAGTGTTTTCAGCAACGCATTGAAGCTGTGATTAGACAGCATATGCACTTCGTCAATGAGGTAAATCTTGAAGCGCGAGCGCGTAGGCGCGTATTGCACGTTCTCCAGCAATTCGCGGGTGTCTTCAACTTTTGTGCGCGATGCAGCATCGACCTCTAACAGATCCACCGAGCGCCCTTCAGTGATTTCACAGCACGATGCGCACTGACCGCATGGCTCAGAACTCACGCCAGCATCGCAGTTGAGACACTTGGCAAGAATTCGCGCGACCGTCGTCTTACCCACACCGCGAGTACCGGTAAACAAAAAAGCATGGTGAAGGCGGTCGTGATCGAGAGCATTAATCAACGCGCGTAGCACGTGTTGCTGGCCAACCATCTCGCGGAAGGTGCCGGGACGCCATTTTCGGGCGAGAACCTGATAGCTCATCGTTTTACTGTCCTGCCTCTGGCTCCCTAGAGAGAGAAAATAGGGAGGCGACCCGAGCAGCCACACCCCGGCACCCGAGTCAGTAACTACCGTTGCTCCCTTCCGGGCCTGGCGGGGTTCGCTACCTATCGCTGCGAGGGGACCACTCGAGTCACCACAATGACTCGTGTCAACCACGAGGTTGCGTAGTGTCGCGAAAACCCACCCGCGGCGCAACCTAGAAGCGGCGAAGTTTAGCGAATAACGACCGAAAAACCGCGACAACTTATGTAAATACTATTTACATGCCCAAGCATCTGATACAATCACGCATGTAAATACCATTTACTTTGGAGCCCAGTTCATGCCCTACCCCTTGATTACCCGAGGATCGCTTATCGCCTCCGCAGGCGCAGTCGTTCTCTCGTCAGCAGCAGCAATCCTTGTGTATCTCAATACACAAGAAACGGCGCAAGAAACGTCGCTGCCGCTGCCCGTCACAGCCGTCAATTATGTGCCCGACGATTACTACGTACGACGGGCGCGCCTGCTGGGCGTCGTGCGAGCCGCCAGCGACAGCGCACTCGGATTCGAGGTCGCAGGCACTGTTGAACGTATGCGGGCACGAGCTGGCACGCGAGTTAATAAAGGTGATGCACTCGCCGCACTTAACAGCGATCGTCGCTCAGCCGAGTTAAGCGCGGCACAGGCGGATTTGGCACGTATCCGAATTCAGCTTGAGCTTGCGGGCCTCAAGCGTCAGCGTTTCGCGGATCTCGCAGGGAAGGATCTGGCTTCAAAACAAGCGTTTGACGAGGCACGACTCGGCGAGACCGCCCTGAAGGCTGAGATGGAGGCAACGCAGGCGCGCTTGCATAGCGCGGAACTAGCCATTGAAAAAAGTACGCTTCGAGCCCCTTATGACGGTGTTATTGCAGCACGGCTGGTTGAGGAAGGCGCGTCGGTAAATCCAGGGATGCCCGTGCTAAGGCTGGTCGCTAATACGGGCTACGAAGCGCATGTGGGCATACCCATGGCGTTTAGCGCTCAATTAACCGAGGGTAATTCCTACGTGCTGCGAATCGATGATCAGGTAATAAGCGCGCCTCTGCGAGCGATTCGCGCAGATCTTGATCCAACGACGCTAACCATCGGTGCGATCTTTACTTTGCCCAAGCAGACGGCTGTGCGCGCAGGAACCGGAGTCGTTCTCGAGCTTCAAGAACGCATTAATAGTCGTGGAGGCTGGTTGCCACTCACCGCGCTCATCGAGGGCGAAAAAGGACTGTGGAATATATTGGTCGTTCAGACCAACGGGGCGGACTTTTATGTCAGCCGAGAGACCGTAGAAGTGCTTCATAGCGACAACAACAAGGTTTACGTGCGCGGCACCCTGGCAGATAACGCCCGCGTAGTGGCTACCGGCGTTCATCGACTGAGTCCAGGCGCCACCGTAGAACCCATGAACTATGGTGAACAATAATGTTAGCGCGCATACTTTTTAACCGTAGCCGCTACCTTGCGCTTCTTGTCCTCGCGATTATTGCGATTGGAACATCGTCGTTCACTTCGATGGGGCGTCAAGAAGATCCAACCATCACCCCGTTTGTCGCCAAAGTTCAGACCTTTTTCCCGGGAGCAAGCCCCGCGCGCGTAGAGGCATTGGTTACTAAGCCGCTAGAAGATGCCATCCGAGAAGTGCCTGAGATTAAGGAGATTCAATCGACATCTTCCAACGGCGTATCGGTCATTACGTTTGAAGCCGATTACCGGCTACCCCAAGCAGAGATCGATCGTGTTTGGTCGGAATTAAGAGACATTATATCGGCAGAGGCTGCAACGTTTCCGCAAGGTGTCCTGCCACCTGTCTTCGATGATGATCTGATAACTGCCTTTGTGAAAATCGTTTCTCTGACCAGCCGCGATGGACATGACATCCCTCCTTCTGTGTTACGTCGCGAGGCAGAGCTATTCGCCGATGCTGCTCGGCGTGTGCCCTTAACTAAACGCGTAATGCTGTACGGGCTACCCGACGAAGAAGTGCTCGTGGAACTCGATGAAACCAAGATGGCTTTATTGGGCATCTCCGTTGATACGGTGGCTCAAGCCTTGGCGGCTGCAGATGCCAAAATTCCCGCAGGCAAACTCACGGGCAGTGGTTCAGCGCTGACGGTGGAACTTAGCGGCGAATTCCAAGATCTTGAAACCATAAGAGCCGTGCAGCTAAGAGCTTTGAGCGACGGTCGAGTGTTGCGCCTTGCCGACATTGCATCCATTGAAAAAACCGAACGCATACCGGTGAATCGCTACGCACTGTCACAGGGAAAGCGCTCGGTACTCGTGGGTATTGAAATGACTCAAGGCCAACAAATCGATAATTACAGTGCGAGCTTCGATCAATTTCTTAACAGCTACCGCGACCAGGCGCCCGCGGGCCTGCAAATCGATATTAGCTATGATCAGAGCGGGTACACTGAAGAGCGGTTGGCAGGCGTTATTAACAATCTAGTCGTCGGCATTGCATTAGTACTTCTGGTACTACTTGTCACTTTAGGGTGGCGCGCCGCGCTTGTTGTCGCGGTGATATTACCCCTATGCACACTGCTTTCAATGATCGTACTCCTGCAATTTGAAGTCCCGATTCATCAGATGTCAGTCACGGGCTTAGTCGTCGCGCTGGGCCTGTTAGTCGACGGATCTATTGTAATGGCAGATGAAGTACGCAAGCGTCTGCTCGAAGGACTCAAGCCCATTGACGCAATGAGCGGTGCCGTATCGCGTTTAAGAGTGCCATTAATCTCATCGACACTGACAACCGTTTTAACCTTTTTGCCTATGGCCATTTTGAAAGGCCCCGCCGGTGATTTTCTCGGATCGATAGCATTGTCAGTGATTGTTATGCTGATATCGTCAGCCCTTTTAGCCCTCACTGTTACACCCGTGCTGGCCGCGCGTCTATTACCCGGCGGCTTGACCTCAGAAACGCCGAGTTGGTGGCAAATGGGGGTCACCACACCTGCGTTAACAGCCTTGTTCACCCGAAGCCTTGACTGGTCAATGCGCAATCCTTTGGGCGCCATGATGTTAGCCTTATCACTCCCCGTGTCAGGCTTTTTGGCAAGCAGCACGCTGACTAATCAATTCTTTCCGGGAACCGATAGAGATCAGTTTTATCTGCAAATTACATTGCCCGACAGCGCGGCCATCGACGATACCCGCGCCATCGCGATGCGAATCGACCGCAAACTACGCGCTGAGCCGCTCATTCGGAGGGTTGACTGGACGATTGGCGAAAGCGCCCCCGCTTTTTACTACAACATGCGCTCGAACAAGCAAGGTATCGCGTCATGGATGGAGGCCCTGGTATTAACTCACGATGAGAACCAAACCGATGCGCTTATCCGGCGCTTACAAAGCACCTTTGACCGAGGGTATCCCGAGGCTCAAATTATTGTCAGAGGGATTGACCAAGGGCCGCCGGTTGAAGCACCCCTCGAAGTGTTACTGATTGGTCCGAATACCGACGAACTTAAAAGATTAGGCGCACTGTTTCGAAAACGCCTCCAGTCGGTGCCCGATGTCACGCACACACGAACATCCATGCAACCCGCTGCACCAAAAGTAGTGTTCCAATTAGATGAAGACAAATTACGCCGTGCAGGTCTCGAACGTAATCAGGTAGCCAGCATCATCGACGCCTCACTGGGTGGCCGACTTGGCGGTGAACTACTCGAGGATACCGAGCGCCTGCCGGTTCGCGCCCGACTCGCACGCAATGATTGGAGCGATGTTAACAAGATTAGCAGTCTGCGGATTCCACTCTCGGGCGAGCGCAATGGAGTCTCTGCCGTCCCCCTGCTCTCGCTGGGTGAATTGCAGCTCATTCCCAATGACAGCCCCATTACTCGAGAAGAAGGAGAGCGAGTGAATCGCGTCCAAGGCTTCCTCACTCGCGGCGTATTGCCTGAGGAAGCGCTGAAAGTCCTGCAAGCAGACTTGCGCGATAATCCTATTGCTCTGCCCCCGGGCTATCGATACAGTTTTGGGGGTGACTCAGGCGAGCGCGCGGAGGTTGTCCGTGACCTAATCGCACCTATGGGCATCATTGTTTCGGCACTGATCGCCACTATCCTACTAACCTTTAATTCCTGGCGGCTAACCGCCATAGCGCTGCTAGTGTGCACGAGCTCATTCGGATTGAGCTTTCTCGCACTCGCTATTTTTCGCTACCCCCTCGGCATCACAGCCCTGATCGGAGTGATTGGGTCGATCGGCGTATCGATTAACGCTGCGATCATCATTCTAACGGCCCTTCAGCAGGATACCGGTGCGAGTCGAGGAGACACGGTTGCTATTCGTAACGTCGTTTTAGATTCAAGTCGTCATATTGTATCGACTACGATCACCACCTTTGGTGGATTTCTCCCGCTCATTTTAGAAGGCAGCCAATTTTGGCCACCCTTCGCTATGGCCATTGCCGGGGGCGTCTTGTTGTCAACGGTAATCTCGTTCTATTTAGTGCCGCCGCTTTACTTAATGACGCTATCGCACAAACGCTATCAGGGCACACCCAGCGAACCCTTTGCGAAAGAGGAGGTTGTGGCATGAACCAGCCAGCAAGAAACTATCATCATGGCAATCTCCGGGACGCCTTAATACTCGCGGCCGCCACTATGATAGAAAACCAGGGGTCGCTGGAATTTAGTATCACCGATGCTGCCCGTCAGGCCGGTGTGAGCGTTGCGGCTCCCTACCGACACTTTAAAGACAAAGAAGATCTCCTGTGCAGTGTCAGGGATTTGGCGTTTATCGGGTTACAGGAAGCGGCAGAACGAACAATGCATGAAAGCAAGCTGCCTGTCGGATCCATGGCTATGATTATCGCACTGGGACACTGCTATTTGGCCTATGCACGCGAGAAAAGGGCCTTTTTCAGCTTAATGTGGGAAGACCGAGGAGACAGTGATGAGCGTCGCTCTATGCTCTCAAAGCAGCATTGCGGGTTCGACGTGCTGGCTGAGGCAGTGGCTCGCTATTGCGATGACCACGCGCCCGTTACCCGCCATCGACCCATAACTGGAGAGGATTCCCTCACACTCAGCGTGGCAACACAACTGTGGGCACTGGCCCATGGGATTGCCACGCTCGAGCATAACCGTATGCTCGATTTCTTCAGTCGCTCGGCAACGCCCGAGCGACTGCTGGAGGACAGCACACGCGCATTGTTGTCGGGCTTACAGCTCGATAAGCCGCGCAAAATCGAACGCCTGGCCGTGCAAAATAGCCCTCAGCAAGAGTTACCTCTTTAAACAGCGCGGGAGGTCAAAACAGGGCGCTTAGGTAACAAACTGAAACAGAAGCGCGGTAGAAAACAGCGAGAGAAAATACTTAGGAAAAACATTGAGAGAAAACGGCTAGACGGTGGCTAGAGCTCGACCAGCTGTGGCATACTCGCGCCCGATCCGCTCGTAGCACAACCGGATAGTGCAACGGCCTTCTAAGCCGTAGGTTGCAGGTTCGAGTCCTGCCGGGCGGACCACT